>Ga0116229_10001028_pt1 | contig 42116 bp, 26 predicted proteins | sample S1TSphgellanicum_3_FD_87313 | JGI IMG/M metagenome (GOLD analysis project Ga0116229, IMG submission 87313) | Host-associated microbial communities from peat moss isolated from Minnesota, USA - S1T2_Fc - Sphagnum magellanicum MG | ecosystem: Host-associated > Plants > Peat moss > Unclassified...
AGTGGGGTGGTGTGGGTGGGGGGGGGGGGGGGAGGGGTTTCTTGCGGGGCGTAGGGGTGGGTTTATATTAGGGTATTTGCGCTGTTGGTTTTTTTTTTTTTTTTGTTTAATGAAAGCAACAAAGAAAGAAGTGTTTACAAAAGGGAAGCGTATGAATTACAAAAATAAATTCATTGAAAGAATGTTTTATTTTGTGATGATAAGTAGTACTATGGTAATGAGAGAATTTTTGTTGTTGTTGTTTTTTTTTTTTTTTTGGTAATCCATGGCTTTGGAACTTTGTGGTGTACAATTGATGATTCTTGTGAGTTTCCATGGCATCTAAAGGGTTTTTCTATGTACAATGACTTTCCAAAAGACTTGAAAAGAATTAAAATTAAAGTGCACAAGTAATGTACAAGAACCTTATTTGCAAATAGTTGTTACACATTGTATTGTTACTTCACTCAAGCTAACTAAGAAAGCAAATTCAGATGACCAAATCCAACAATCCCAAGATAACTAAGAAAGCAAATGTAGATGACCAAATCCAACAATCCCATTGGCTTGAAAAAAATAAAAAAAAAAAATCTGGCCTACTACATACAACCTTATTATGCTGAACATTAAAAATAATAATCCCTTTTTTCCATTTCCATTGATCCTTTAAAGTTCTCTCAAACCAACCAAACTGTATAACATGTTTATGTGTTAGGTCACTCAAGATAATTAATTAAGGAAAAAGTTTCAGATCAACAAATCCAGCAATTTATTGACATAACTTTTTTTCTTCACACTTTACACACAAGACTATTCAATGGCCTCTATATATTATTAAACTAATACTACAACCCTTGTTGGTTTATGAATAGGGTTTAAAAGGGGAGTGAATTGAAACTCAAAAGGCCAAGCAATTCTATGGAATACATCTTATTGTCTTGTGTCATTAATTAGTTGTGGGTGCCTCACAAGTCCCACATTTTATTTTATTATTTTATTATTTTATTTTTTTGCAATGAGCCATTTTGATTGGCCCATTGCAAAAAAAAGTTGAAACCATGGAGGCTCCCCAAAATAGAAGATTTTATGGAAAGATAGAGTGCCTCCCCCTTTGGCCCTCCTTATAGGTGAGAAGGGGAGGACTTTGGGCAAAACATATGGGATTAAAGCCAGGTGCTATTGGGAACACTCTTGGGGAACACATTGAGAACCTAAAGAACATATTGGGAACTTGAAGAGAACACGGTGAGAACAAAGGAAAAAAGAAACCCCCCCCCCCCAAAACAAATTGGAAACAAATTGGAATATGTTTAGCCCATTCCCAAGCAAAGATGGATGGATTTGCACCTTTTCATATCTATGTTTTTTTTTTAATTTCTTTTTTTCAACATCATTTTCACAAGCAAATTTTCAATATATTCTCCACCAATTTGCATCTCATTTTTTATTCAATTTCAATTCATTATTGAGTTGAATTGAAATTTAACCAATTCAATTCAATTTGAACTTAATTCATTTCAAATTAAATAAATTGGATCAATTATTTAGTACACATTGTATGGTTTCATTATTATCTTTTGGCTGAATTTTTTTTATATCAAAGTTATTTCAACATGTTATGTTATTGACATATGAACATGTGTTGTTTAATTAGGCCTCATGTGGATATGTTAACATTGTTCAAAAGATTGTTAATTAATAAAGGAACATATGTCAATGCAAAAAAATCATACTGAAAAAATGTCTTTGCATTTAATTTGAATATTCAATTCAGGCTAAAAGCTATTTACAATAATATATTTTATTTATCACATTTTTCCTACTCCTTGTTTGAATTCAATATTCTAGGTTTTGCATATAATTTTGAAATGGAGAAGTTCAAAAACACATAATTTTTATAGAAATAGATTTTTTTTTATATATACAAGAGATTTAAGAAAAAGTATTGTGTTCAAACATGCAAAGTCTATATTGATCATTTTTTATACATTAACGTTTTCATTATGATAAGCATGATTAATTGCTTGTTTGTCTTTTTTCTTATGTCTCATGCTAGTCAAGGAAAATCTAGGTTTCACCAACAAAATATCCCAACCTATGGTTAGTTTCAGCATTAAATAATTCAAAAAAATTCATCAAATGAAAATTTCTAAAAATGCCCATGTGGAAGTGAACAAAATGTTGATTATTTCACCACTCCAATCAAAACATTTATGCACACAAAATATAGACATTTGAATAAACAACCACCCTCTCCACACAATCCACTTTACACCTTTTGTATTTCTTACAACTAAAATTGATTGCCTATATGTGTTTAATGAGGCATCGATGGAATGTCCCTAGATTAAAACAATTGATGTACAACATTTGACCATGCATTCAATGCCACCATTTGCCACCTACATCCAATATTTTTGTATGTATATCCAACTATCAACATGTATGAAAAATTTCAAGAAAATTCAAAGTTTGAATGAATGAAAAAAAAAAAAAAATTTGAGGAAAAAAAATCATTTTTACAGTGATGAATCTAACCTTGCTTTCTACAATATCACATGGTGTCATCATGGTGATGGTTTGGATGCAACCATTGGATCGTTGTTTGGACTCTTCTTGACCTTAATTAGGTCATTTAAAAAAAATCTAGTTCAAGTTCAATGGGTTAAACACCATGGGTTTACCTTGTTTAGTGGGGGGAGGAAGGGGTTTTCTTGGTTTAAAACCTTGCCAAGTGCATTACATTCATTATTTTAATATGAACTAGTGTAACCTTGTGCCATTGGCCCAAATGGGATCATCTAATTTAGGCTTTGAAAGGCATGACTTTTCACAAAACACACCATTGAAAAAAATATCTTATTGGTCAAAATGTGAACTCAAATGTCATTGGAATTTCCAAGTTATCTTGTATGGTAACTTGGAAATGCACCAATGCCATTCAAAAGTAAAGTTGAATATTTTAGTTAACTAGCACATGGACCATGGTTTTGGTTAATTGGGACCTACAACCAATAATTTGCAAAAGATTGATGCATGTCTACCCTCCATGGAAAGTTGATGCGAACTAATTCCATGGTATTATCATAATCATTTCTTCAATTGGAAAGCCAACATACATGAAGTTTTGAGGGCAATACTTTAATGTGGATATGCATTAGTATGCAAGAAACTTTGTTAATATAAGATGTTGCAAGTGTTGTTCTTGTCAAAGAAATCAATTTCCAAGTAACATAAATGCCATTACCGAGAAGAACAACTAGGTCATTGACTTCCAATTGTTCTATTGATAACCAATCATCACACCCTTTTAATATTTTAAAGTTATCTTGGCACATTAATCAACTAGGGTTAGTGATTGATTGTGGCAATTTTAACCATTTTAATTGTGAATGCATAGTTCCTAAAGGTTTACTTTAGGAGTGATCTATCAAAATTGTGCATCCTAGAGGACCAAATTTCTTCTTTCTATACCATCTAAGTTGTTCAACATCCACACAAGTGATCGTAGGACATAACAAGAGAAATGAGTGCACCCAACTTGAACACATTTGATGCACACTTCACAAGTGCACCATTTTATTTTTTTTAATCTATTTTTTCTCCTTTTAAAAGTGTTGAGTATTATTTTTTGGTTATGTCATTTGTCCCTTCTTTTCCATGAGTTGATAACATCTTAGTAACAAACTCAATCATTATGTGCACAAAATTTTGGATGAGCAATGAGTTAAAAAGTTATTGGATACAAATGGTTAACTAATGTGGAAGCCATATCTTGGGCAAAAATATTTAACATGTCCATCTTGAAAGTCTTTTTACTTTTGTTGGTCAAATATTTTGTACACCTTATTGAAGCAAAAATGGTTTCATTTGAGAATATACTACCATTAATGCATGGTTTATATTATTAATATCATGAAACTTTTTGGCATTATTTCAAATTTTGAAACAAAATGAGTATTTTCTAAAAATGCATTTCAATTGTTGCTTGTGTGGAATTTGTTGGGTTGTGGTATAATAGAGATGACAACTTGGGACCTTGTTGGATCTCAATGACAACACATAAAATGGTGGCACAAGGGAACATATATAGACTTTTTCAAATTAATGCATGTCGTAATGCTTTGATCCAAGAAAGATTTTATTCGGTGGTGGTTGTTGAAGTAATAGATCCAAGGACATTGTTTTGTTTGTGGTGAACCATGAAAATTATCCACCTTAGGAATACCTAGTGGATATTGTAACAAGTGTAGTACCACATTATGGAAACGTTATTTTATTAGCCTTGCAAACGAAGTCTAACTATTGATAGGTACAATTGCTAGCAAAATTATCACTAGGAATTGAACAATCTTATGTACAAAACATATTTTAACATTGATGCATTATAAATTATGCTTGTATTATTTTGAGATTAACATTTCTTTTTTTGCCAACTTTGTTTCAATTGAATTTCTTGTAAAACTTGACATGTAACTCAAACTTGTAAATCAAACATGTTCTCATTAATTTGAACCATTCCCATTTGATTTTGTGAGGATTGTTTCAATATTTCAACAACATGTCAACTTCATTTTGATTGATCATTGATGACCTTTCACACCATTTCAATAAATGTTTTTATCATATTTCAACTTTGTGTGTAAATGCCAAATGTGCACACACAATGTGTGCAAATAAGATATATACAAACCAATCATGAAGCATCATGTGTCAATAAAAGACTTGTGGAGGTTTTGAAATTGAAATTTTCATGTATATAATTGTACACATGACATGTTTTGGTGGATTACTAAATGTTATGTGTTGTGCCACATGCACCATGTGCATCTACATAATTGAATATAATAATCTCAAATTGAAACAATGTGAACACACCACATGTCATCAAATTAGTAGTTGTGTTTATTTCAAAGAATTGGAACATTATAGTTGAATTTTTCACATGTAGGTCAATGAAAAACTTGTTGATTAACTTGTCTAATTGGAATCCACATTGTCCAATCTTGCTCCATTACCTCTTTGTAATTGAAGATGTATTTTTACTAAAATGGTAATGTGGGTGCCACATGGCTATCATTTATAATTGTTCAATTTTATTTTTTTTGTCATTAACATTATTGTTCCACAATTGAGAAAAACGATTTATTGTTGCAAGGGTCATTCACTATTGTGTCATTGTCAACTTGTTGCCATTAACACTTTATTTTCGTCCATATTTCAAAATAATATTTTTTTATTTCAAATGTGCGTTGCAATTAAAATTACGGTTGAAAATTGACATCATACTTGCAAGACCTTTTTTCTTTTAGTGGTTTTCATCTTACCATATTTGACTATTGAAATTTTATTTCACATAATCAATTGTCCAAGGATTATTTCCAAATATATTAATATAGATTATTCATCATCTCTAAATAACATTATTTTGACTATATTAAATGTTGTGTATTTAACATTTAAGCTAATTTTTTAAATGTGCCAATGTAATGGGATGATGGATTATTTGTGATGAATTTTTGTCACTTGGCAACAAAAAAAGAAGGTTTCAAATTAGGTGCATAGGTTTTTTTGGAAAAAACAACCCATTGAAGTCACCATATTCTAAGGAAAAACAATTTGAAGTCACCAAATTTAGACTATGGCTTTTAACATCTCACCAAAATATAATGTGGTTCCAATGTATTTCTACTTTTTTTGTTTGACCTATAGCCAAATCTGGTTAAGCCCTCTAGTGGATGGTCCACTAACCTCACAAAATTGAAAAATAAAATCTATGAATGAAACACACCCTTACTATGGGATTATGAGACATGCTTCTATTATAGAATTTAGTAATTTCATGAGGAAGCATATTTTTGTGATTATTTTAAATTAGGTTCCAAGGGACTTTATAATCAATTTAATTATGAAGTTGAAAACATCCACATGGAAATTGCAAGTAAGGATCCTATGAAGGACAAAAAGATGAACTAAAAAGGCTTGGCTTTTCACATGCATTGTCTACAATTGCCCTCCAATTCCACATGTTATCATAACCTCATGGTGTGCACTTTAAACATAATATGTGTTGAGTCAACCATTTCCATATGCATCATTACTAACCACATTAGTTGTAACCTTTTAAATTTAGTTACAACTATTCTTCCAAAACCTAATTCAAGAATCCTTCATTCATATTTCACTCAAGATAATTGATGTGCCCCCAAAGGCTTGCCAAGATGTTTCAACTACAAACTTTTCAATAAAATGTGTCACAACTCCCAATTTTTTTGAAAACCTTAAATGCCTAAAAGGGCAGGGGGGTAATTTTGAAAATACACGAGTAAAAATATAAGGTGTTATGTATGAATTTTTTGATGACATTTATAATTTAATTAAGTCTACAACATGGTTATTTTATTCTAAAAGCCAATTTATGATTAATTTAAAACTTCAAATTTAGAAATATATATAAAACATACCATATGTAGTAAATATTTTAGGTATTATTTGTTAGTAGATTGAAATAATAGGTTAGTAGCTGAACTAATATTTTCAATTAGTTAAATTAATAACATTAATACATTCAATTCAATTAATAGTACCAATAAATTGCTTTACATATGTTTCACATAAAATGGAAATTGTGACATGAACATGGGATACCTTTCATTGATTGGTGTCAAAAATGGCTTTATGCATCCCTCAAGATATTGATGTGTTGGTTGTAGGTTGGTGTTACTTCATTGCCTTGCAAAATGGACACCTTTGTGTTGAGAAGTCTATGCATTAGAAGTGCCTTGTGTGTTTCAAGATGTTCATTTTGTGCACCGCCATATATGAATTAAAACAACACCTTTAGATGTCAGAAGACTTTTGTGCTTGATATTTTTAATACATTTTTAAATAATATTTTATGATAATCGTTTGTGAAAGAAATAAATAAAATGAAACTATATTTTGTTCATTAAGGAATCTTTGTTGGTGAGTCTTGAGTAGTTTGTCAACTCATGTGATCATTCCTTGTGTAATACTTGTTTGATTCAATTGAAGACATCACAATCTTGCAATGGGTCCATATAATGCACCTAAATTGTTTTTGTGAAATGGACGTCTATGTTTAACAAATCACCAACTTTAGATTACTTATTTGTGTTTCCCCTTCATATATCGGCTCTATATTTGAAAGGAAAATATATTATGGACTTGTGATATCACAATTCAACAAGACTAGGTCACATATGTGTGTTTTTTGTTTACAAATGATGTAAACCAATATAAATCTACAATAATGTTTTTGACAATGTTGTTTTCATTTGTACACTATGGTTGTAGATATCATGGCCCAATTTGTTCCAACTTTATATAGAAATACATTCCAAGAATCCTTGTTCTTGATCAAGTATTAAAACCAATAATTTAAATAAATACATGGCATCAAAATAAATGAAAAAAAAATTGTAATTACATTTATGATGGTTCTAATATGCACATTATTAAACCATCATAATAAGGTGGGGGAAAAAAATCCTTCATTTGATACATCCCAAACAATTGGAAAAATGTCTAATTTGGACAAGGTTTGGTCCTCCGAACCTTTTTCCAAAATATATGAAACATATTACTTAACTTCTAACTCCCAAAGTAGGAGTTAAAGTTAAAAGTCTTGGAAGTGCTTCCCTTTGACTCCCATACACTTCCAAATTTCACTTCATGTGAGATTATGTTTCAATCTTTGACCTTTACTTCACATCTCAACCCCTTTCGTAGCCTAATCCCAAAAGGAGCCTTATCATTTCATCCTAGGAAGGCCATTTTGTTGTCCATATTGGAATTAGTCCACACCCAAGTTAGGGTTATAACAATAACATTATGGTTTTGTTTTAGGATGTCTTTTAGAATCATTCATGACCTGCATCAAGGCTTCAATAGATGACGTCAATATGGAAAAATGTAACATAATTAATGTTTGAATGTGAAATTTGCATATTTGTTAGGTTATTTATATATGGGTTGTTACCAAAGCTTTTCGCTCCACTAAAAAACTTGTTTATTATGGTTCTTTCAATAATATAAAGAGCTCCTTTGTTTTTGAAACCAAGTTGCATGGGAATTCTTGGTTTTAGCCATCTTTTCCATTGTCAAATTGCATTGATATTCCCCTACCACCTTTTGTAGATTGCTTCCTTGTGTTATGTGGTTGTTTCAATCGAATTTCATTTCTCCACCAAGCCCCATTTAAGTTGCATTTCAAATGTTCCCCCAACTTTGTTTTTACATTAGAATTCCTCTAAAACTCAAATGCCTAAGTATAGACCTTCAACATACTTTCATTTAAAAAACCCCCAATCATAACTATAGTACATGCCTTACCCAAGCTATAATTCAACCATTGCTTGAAAAGGTTTCAATATGAACATTCATCTTAGTGTTATCACAACTACAAGCATGAGATAACATGTTTTTCCATTCTAACCCCAACCTCATTCCTTCTTCCTTGAATTGATTTTGAATCTAAATCTTTTAAAGTGGTACATGCATTCCTACATTCACATAGTTGTGCAAAGAAACATACAACTTCAATTCTAGACTTGCGTTCGTATATTATTACCTATTAGCACAAGATCTTTCAAATTTGGTGATGCATTTGTTTTGTTGGTGTCTTGTATTGCCCCATTTTGGTGTCGTGGCAAACATGGGAAAACTAAAAATAAGTTTCAATAGTTTCTAATGGGGGATTATGAAACCTTGTAATATGAATAATATAAAGGTTTCAATACCACATTCTTCTTCTTAATCTTGTTTTACCATGGAAATTTTATGTAACATGTAATGAAGTTTTGAGCCCAACTTTTCAAAATCATAAACAATTTTAGTTCAATATTTTGGAATTTGTTCAATTAATCCATACATTACATATTATTCAAAATCTAATATTATGTTGGTACAAGAGTTACACAACTATTAAAAAAAGTCCACTATATTAAAAAAATACAACCTATTTCCTTAAAATTTGGAACCAACTTAATGCGGATTATAGTAAGATTTTAATTTTAGTTGACATGTCAAATTAAGACTTGAATAACATTAGTAATAAATTTTTCAATAAATATTGATTAGTCATATTTTGTAATGTAAATAAACATTTTTCAACAATTTTTCCAATTTATTAGATTAAATGACACTTCACAATGGCCAAAACGTATATGAAACACATGATTTTGTGTTATTGGATGCATTCAACTTTGTTAATATTACATACTCAATGACCATTACAACTTAAGCCTTGACTAGTAGTTGCTCAGTAAGAAATACAATGAAATAATGACAAATATGATGGGGTTTTAAGTATAAAACAAAATTGACAATTGCAAGAAAATACCACATGTTTTGGATTTCTAGCATGTAAAAGATAAATTGAAAAAATAACAAAAATTATGAACCTAGTGAGGGTCTATTATTTTTTGGATTTCTACCACCTATCCTCCATTAGACATGTCCATAAAGAGGTACTCAAACTTTGCCCTTGTCAAATTCCCTTGTGCAATTTCTAGATCAAATGTAAACAAGTTAGTTCTAAATTTCAATAAAGAAACATGAGGGAAAACACTCCATTGCCACTATGTTTCTCACACTAACAATCCACACTAAACATGTATTTCTCCAACTCCAAATACAACACAAACTTTTTTCTCTACTTCTCCAAAATTGCCTTTAGAAACTTTCTTAATAATATGGGAAGCCAAAAAGCTTCCTCACCACCCATAAGCCCTTGAGTCTCCTCATGTTCTTTTACAAATGTGGTGATTTTTCAAGTCACATCATTAGTCTCGCTAAGTTAGTGGCAACTATCTAACAATTAATTCCTTTTAGAACCTAGCTACAATAGTGGTTTCACCTCCTAATAAATAGAAGGCGATAAGTCTACCTATCACTAATAACAAAAGAGTTACCATGAGGGTTTCTACAATAACTACTAGTTTAGTAAACTACCCTCTAACAAACTTGTTATAAACCCAAGTTGCCACAACATTTTTTTTTCCTTAATAACATTTCCCATTAATTTCAACATTTTTTAATGGCTAAGAATCACCAAAAAATGACTTGGGATTTAACCATGAGGTGTTTGCAACCTAGGGTGGACCATTTTCAATAAAAATTTGAGCCCCTATTAATAGGCTTGGAAAACACCTAATTTTATTTCCTTGAAAAGCTAGGGCTTTGAACAACAACACAACAATTTCTTGTGTGGCAGACTCACCATTGCCACTCCTGCTCACAACTCAAAGGAACCTTTTGCTTCCCTAGTTTTGTCCCACATGAAGTCACACATGAATGCACATTGCACATTGCACACTGGTTCATTTTTCCAACCTCTATGGTACATTGATTGCCCTAGTTTGTTTTTATTTTAATGGTGTGTCCATGTTCTACTTAAAAACAAGTGGAATGTTTTGTGGCACTAAATACCTTTCCTACACCATCATGATCTTTCAACATTCTCCATAATGTTTGTGGATGATTTTGAATTTGACTCTTAGATTGAATTTTCATATAGTCAATTTAAGTTATTTACCCCATCATTATATCAAAGGTTATTTATATACAATATAATTGTTTGCATGGTATAATATAATTTCAATTTTGTTTTTGTTTTTGGAGTTATCCAACTTTGTTTAGTTAAGGTTTGTCTATTCCATAAATGAGGTTTTCATACTACCTCATTGCTTACACCTTGCACTTTCAATTTCATGATTTTAATTTTCAATTCATTATCCTACACCAATTTGAAGTTGTCACCACAAGGGATTTGAGAGCTGTTGTCCATTGCTTTTTATGCACTCTTGAACTCCATTTTGATGAGGTACTTTTGTAAATCAATGTGATGAATGCATTAAGTTTTGTGTCAAGAGGCATTTTGTTTCACAAATAATATGTTTGTGGAAGTGACATTAAATATTCATTTCTTTTGTCTATTTTTGAATTTAAAATGATAGTTTGTATTACATCAAATGTAATTATAATGGAGATGTCATCATTTATTGGCCATGAGTACTTGTCAAGATGGCCCTTTAGGTGGACCTTTGTTTGTTTTAGGTCATTTAAAAACTTGTAAATACACAATTATTTGTCCCCTTTGTTTATATTCCATCTATTGCCAACAGTGGACATTCACAATTTACATCACACAATGATAGGCCTATAAATGCAACTTTGCAAACACAATAAGTGGTTTGCATTATAGTTTCTTGTCAATTTTATTCCCTTTGACATATTGGCATCCCTTGGACAATATTTGAGTATTGATTGGCATGAACGGGTTTTTTTAGTTACATTATTTGTCAATGGGAAATAAATAGTTGTTCATAGATGTTACACATGTAGATTTGTTCCTTAAGCCTTAAAATGTCCAAAATTGGGATTTGAATAATTGTTTTACATAATGCACATGTAATTTTTATGTTGATGTTCATTGAACGTATGTTTCTCACATCTTTTGATTCATTGTTTTTTTCCCAAATTTTGGACATTTAAAGAAATACAAGTTAATCCATAAGAGGTTTGGCATGTTGCAAACTTCTATTCCCATACCTTTAAGTGGCCATTACCACATATCATGTTATAATTACCATTGTTCACAATTATTTAATTGAGGAGTTGGGCATGCATAATTTCATCCTTTGTGTTTAATTTTCTGATTCAAAGTAATAACAATTCCTTGTTGAGATTATTGGTTCATGAACTAACATTGACAACCTTTTTAAAACTATATTTGAAAATAAATCATGATATCCTATCACCCCCAACTTGCATTTGTTTATTCCTATTTCTACAACTTGTTGGCAAAAAAGATTGGGTCAATTTAAAGACATTATTAAAAAGATTTCATTGTTGTGGCTTACTAAATATTGATTGTCTAGTTTTGATCAATGTCTTTTTGGTCAGTGAAATTTTGCATGAATGCAAAATTCCATGAAGGATAGTGAAAAGCCATAAAGGAATTTATTTTTTCATTGCCAAAAATGAGCAATTTTTTATCATGGGATTATGGGTCTCACAATGGGTGGTCCAAATCGATTGCCACTTGAATCAATAACCAGATGTGAATACATGCTAAACAAAGTTAGGTTTCCTTCCTACTCATGTCTTTCCAAAGCTATCATGTTAGTCATGCATTTTTGTGTGCATTCATTTTCATTGTTTTGATTGTTTCTCTCCCATTGTGCTCTTTCCCTCACTACACTTACGAGTGTTTTCTCTCCTTGCTCACCTTGCATTCAAACCCCATTGCAACCTCTTTACCTTGCATTCAACCTTTGTTGCACAATAAGTACACACATTGATTTTCATTATGTTATAAAGGGGGGGAAAAGTGATCCTCTTTTGTGCGCATAGATTGCAAATATGGGAAGACCAACAATTTTTTGTGTAGTGTTTGTTGAAAGCATTGGAGATTATTTCCTTGAATGCTTAAAATATTCTATATTGTACAATGATGATTGTTTAAAGTTTAGGGTGGGTGTTTTATAGGTTGAAAGTTTATCAATGGTGATGGTGACAACTTTGAAAGGTTTCTAGTTAATGGTCAAGCTTGTTAAATGTAAGTATCTCAAATCTTCTTTTGATTGTATTCCTACATGTCGATTTTTGCATGGAGGTTGTAAGCTTCAAGTCCCAAATATCTTTTGATTTTTTCATGACTCCTTTTAGGTTTGTCTAATGCATTTTTTTGTAATAATTTATAGGTGCTTTAAAAAAATTTGGAGATTGTGCTTGGGAGTTTCCCATATTTGCAACATCATATAACATGCATTATTCATGTACAAAAGTTGCATTGGAGTCCTAAATCATGGTGTGTGTTTCTTTTAATTATTGTTTAGGTGCATCAAATTATTTCAATTAATGTTTGGCACTTGGCATGTTTTATAGGTAAGGCTTTTTTTTAATTATGGAAATGTCAAAGTTTAAAGTTTTTGTCTTTTGTGAATCTACTTTCTCACCTCTTTCAAACCATCCTCTTTCTACCATATATCTTCCAATCTATTATGTCTGGTGAAAAAGAAAAGAGATCGAAATTCCACGCATATGGGTTTGTCTTGGAATTATATTTTTGTCAAAACTATATATTATGTTTAGTGAAAGGGAGAAAAATTGAAATTTTATGGATATGGGTCTATCTTGGAACTACATTTGTATCCATTTTATTGTGTTTAATGAGAGAGAAAGAGATTGAAATTCCATGCTTCTAATTATATCTTGAAACTACATTTTTTGTCCAATTTATTTTATTTTATGAGTGAGTGAGATAGAGAGAGATTGAAATAACATGCATCTGGGTTTATCTTGGAACTTCATTTGTGTCCATTCTATTATGTTTAGTGAGAAAGAAATATTGAAAAGTTATGTAAATAGTCTTAGGGGTTTGTTTCATTTTGTTTGTGTGTGTAATGAAAGACAATCATTTTATGCATTCTTAACCTCTTTCAAGACTATTGGCTTCCTTATTCAAAATTGTGAACATGTTTGTTTGTTTGTAGTTGTCCACAAAGTTGTTGCTTGCTTGGATTCAAATTATTGTATACATTCATTTTTTGGCACTTATGTGTTAACAATGGCTCCTTTGAAAAAATCTACAAACTTCAAATTCCACTTCTTTGTCTTTAGCTTTGGTATTGGGACATTAGGTTCAACATCTGGGAACCAACATAATCAACACCTTTCTTTTGTTCCTTTTGGAGCTAGGCCAAGTTCAAGTACAAATGCCTTTTTTTTTTTAAGCCTTTGGATGCAATTAATGTATACATGAATGACCTCACATTTTAAAACCTTATTTAGGTTTCAACCAAGAAGAAAAAGAGGAAGGTTGGATAGGACGTGAAAATTCTTGTAAGACACATGGGAAATGAAACTCCCATGTGTTGAGCTTGGCTTAACAAAAAACAACAAGATGTACCATGCAAATATTGTAAAATCTATAGGTTATGTTAATGTGTTATAAGTGGGATAATTTCTTAGTATAACTAGCCTAGTATGCATCCTACTAATTGTTTAGGTATTGGTGGTAGTCTTGGGCTTACAATCTTCTATATATTAGGGGATGAAGCTACTTGGATTAGTTAGTCCTTGAATATAGGATGGTGATCAGTGACTAATTTGCTACCAATGAGGGCTTTGTGAAGGAGATTTGAATAAAAGCCTATTTTGTAAGAGAGGATGAGGTGCCTTTGAGGTTGATGGATGGTGGGGAACCTTGTTGATTCTTCATTCTATTGCAATATTCTTGGTAGTTGTAGAAAATTTTGTCAAAAAAAATGTTGTATTAAAGTGATCAAAAATGAAAAAGATATTATAGTTGTTAGAAGTTGTGATTTTTTTTTGTCTTTTTGTTTTGTTTTTGCCTTGACTTCTTGGAAGTAAAAATATCAATTTTGTTTAATGGAGAATATTGTAGCTTTCTACTTTTTTCGTTTTCCATTCATTTGTTTAGGAAATAACCATTGGAAAATAGTTGTAGTAAAAGGCAACAATTTCAAGTGGTGAAGGCATATTGTCCTTCCTGAAATAACATACACTTGAGTTGAAATGGGAGGTAGGTTGAAGGTAGTTACCTTCCTGCCACATCATTAGTGTTTTGGGTTGTTCATTTTAATTTCAATTTTTTTTTCTTGTTCTAGAGAGTAAGATTGTTTAATGGAAGGTAGTCCCAAGGCAAGGGATTTTATTGTATTTATTCTTTTGTTTTCATACCCAAGAACCCTCCCCTTCGGTGGATTTGGGATTGTCAAGTCCATGGACATATAGTTGGAAGAAGCCATTAGTGCCCAAATTGGATGGGCTCAACAAGCATAATGGGAGAGGGAAATTGTACCCAATCTACTTTAGGTAGAAAGTGGATGAATTTTACATGGGTTCCAATGCCCAACATGTTAAGACCGAAAGAATATGTGGAATTACAAGGCCTAATTTTCTTTTGAGCAAATGGCTAATACATAAAGGGTTGTCAAGATCAAGAAGTATATGTAGTTTGCCATTTTTTTTCATATTTTGAAACATGGGAGACCAATGACTAACTTTGAAAACATGTAAGAATTGTATGCATTTTTGAAGGTTTAGAAAACACCCAAGAAGCAAGTTGGAGTGATTCCAATGGATGAGAAATGGAAAATTGCATGCATAATGTTGTCTTGGTTGGAATGTGACATGTTGTTCAAAAGTTTCATTGAGTTGTAATGAAATTACTTTTGATAACCAAAGTTGGATGTCAATTCATTGTTATGCGGTTGAAAATTGGATGAGGGTGCCCATATACATGAATTTTTAAATGATCACTAAAGGTGGTGTATTTGATATCTTGGCCACTATGTTGGATTCTTTGACAACTTTTCAAGACTATCTAATGGTGATTTGATGTCAAAGCTAGTCTATTTTGGTGTGGATGGTTTAACTGATTTTTAAGGCTTGAAAATTGGTGTGATAGTCAATTGATGAATAAACATGCACCATTTTTAATGAGCATCCACTTCATGGCCCATACGTGTAACATGGTCGTGCAACCTTGTTTTGCCTACCACTTGTTGCAAGGATTGAGGTCTTGTTTGCCTCTATGTATATGCATTTTGCCCACTCTCTGAAAAGGCACCTTGAACATAACAAGGTGGTGAAAATTATGGAAATTGAAGGTTTGAAATTTTTTTGGAATGTTAAAACTTGATGAGTTTTATGCTTGCACCTTCCAAGCGTGTCTTGTGTGAGTACAAGTCACTTGTTGTGTAGATGGACGAATATGTTATAGGGAATGCCCTTGCAAAAACAAATTATGAACTACTTTGTGATTATGACATTGATTTGGGATTAACACATGTCTTGTTGATATTGGAGGTAGCACGAAGGGGAACAACATTTTTGTTTATGATTTTGTGGCCTCCATCAAACTCAATGTGGGGGATTTGTATAACATGTATACCACCCTTGTTAAAAGGTATGATGACCCCCACTTTTAAACCTTCAACAACTTGGTGAATCATATTTGTGATACTTTGCATATGGTGTGTTGGTTGCACCCAAAGATTCAAACAAAGTACTTGGCCTTCAAGTTTCACACCTGAATATATATGTTGCAAAAGATAGATGTTGCAAGTAGAGAGGTGTCTATGGTGAATAGGGGCAATTGATTGGGAATGTGCAATGTGGTTATGAAAATAACAATGCACAAATGTCACAAGGGGTTTGATTAAAAAGCTCAATAAACATTTTTTTGCCCAGAAGCTTATGATTACTATTGGGATCATATATCCTTGTATTGGATGGCATTTGATGTAGAAACAACATTTCCAAGTCACCTTGATTTTTTAAAGGTACATTCTTGTCATCCAAAATAAAATAAAATAATTTAACTTGCAATTGATCCTTTGTTGGATCCATTGCTTGACCAACAAGCCTTTCTCTTCATGATTACTATGAAGACCAATAGCCATGTTGCCTTGCATCCATTGTAGTCTAGAAATCCTACAAATAAGTTGTGGGGAAGGTTGACTTCTAATGCCATTGTCATGCATAAATTGCTAGTTTTTAGAAGTTTGTGGAGATGATAGTTATGATGGTTTTTGGTAGTGAGAAGGAAAAGAGGATTTTTTGGCAAGAAGGAAAACAAAAAAGTCACAAATTTCATTTCAAGGAAACGAAGATGACATAAGCCATGGGTTTTGATACCCATTGAAAAGTGCATTTTGGTGTGTAGATGATTTTTTTCTACATCAGCTTTCGTTTTTTAGTGTTTAGTGGAATTTCATGGTATGTTTGTAAGATTCTGTTTGATGGTTTTATTTTAGCATTTGTAGGTGCATAAAGGTTTGATGGAATGGGTTTTTGGCATTTACAAATGATCTTTTGTAAGAAGAATACACTAGTATTTGGGATGCAACAACAAAAATTTGGAAAATAATGCAAGCAAAATTATATGTTTTAAATTTAGGTACTAATGTTGCTTTGATTGTGCATATCCTCTTGCCATTCCAATAAGCGAAAAACCAAAATTGGATTAGGGTTCAACCCCTTTAGAGCCACATTCCTTTCATGTTTATAGGTTGTTTTCATTCTTTTATCATATTTTCACATTATAATTTTGCTTGAATAACAACTTTTTACACTTATTCATTGGTGTTGCCCAATTGCCACCACAAACTTGGTTTTGGTTGTTGACTTGTACCTTTGGGCATTGAAGTCACATTCAAAAACTATAAATTGCAACATCATTGTTGCCAATACATTACAATCTTAAAATTTCCACATAGCCCTAACTTATTTTTAAAGCTATATAATTTAAAACCATTTAATTCATATCCTTTCTAAAAATTCCTTTGTCACTTGTTTTGATGACATTAGATGAAATGTGCCAATAATGCAACATCCAAAACATGATAAAAAATATATTGGTCTTCATTGAACTTTAATCCTTTCATGTTCAATTAAATATCAAATCTTGTCACCATATTTCATTTGCCATCAATATTTTTTTATTACCTTTTGGATTAGGTTAAAGCTTACCCACCTTTGGTAACTAACCTTCCTTTTATTGGTTATTTAATTGATTTAAAATTTGTATCCATTTACTTTGGGGCATTAGAATGCAATGTACCATTTTTGGCACATGTAAAATTCAACTTCACGAATAAACAATATATGCAAAAGCTTTGTTGGCCCGCCAATGATTCAAAGACGTAGTTCTATATTCATTTTTAGAATAACATAACTTCTTAAATGATTCAACTGCCTTGATATATAGTTTATTATTATTATTATTTTTTATGGGTTTACAAATTGGTTATATCAATGCATACAATTTTTTTACTTTATTTATTTATCCAATTGTAATTATATTCGAATGTGGAAATTGTTAAATGTTTTTCATGCTTTAGATTTATTGAATGAGATCATTAAATCTAAAAGAAAATCATATTGATAATACAAACATATTGTTCCAAAGAAGTGTCTTCTAATTATTGGTTTTTATGTTCATCACGGATTTTTCAAGGTATTTCACTTCAGAGTTTGCTTATGAAAGAAAGAAAAAGTTTATGAAATATTGATTTTTGGATGTCATATCTAACATGTTTCATCAACTCATGTGATTGATTTAAAATATATATATGCATTTTCATTGAAAGCAAAGTCCACATGAACATATTTGTGATATGTTATACAACAAATATGCAAATTTAAAAGTCCAAAAATACTATGTAACAATTTTTAATTGCACAAATTTTTTTATGCATTACACATATAAACTACAACACATATTTGAATCCAAACCATAAAATATTCAATACAATTATCATATAGTTTTCGATTGCATTTAATCTCTTTCAAAAACAATTATTCTAATGTCCATTTCGATATAGCATACACTACCAAAGCCCTTCAATGTGCTCACAACAATGAACATATTTGAAGGCGCATAATGTTGTGTGTAACACTTTTGCTTCCATTGTTATGTTTATGAAATCACTTTCATGTGGTGAAGTACATAACATATTGTATGTAAAGTAGTGTTTTTTTTATATGTCCAAGTTGTGGTAAATATTTTGAGTCTATGTGAGCACATGGAATCTACTTGGTTCAAAATTGCATTAACCATGTTCTTTTGCTAATTTGTAAAAAACAAAGATGATAAAAATTTCAGCTTGAAAAATAATTTGTCTCAATGTTATTTCAAAGTTGTCAACCCTTTATTTACATGTGAGGTAGTTAGAGCACACCTTTAGTTTTGACATTTTGTTGTTAGAACTAGGATCAAAAAGTTTTTACCATTGATGACATTTGACAAAACTAGAGATGCCTCAATTGAATTGAACTTTCTAACATTGTTTCCAAAAAAACATTTAAAAGAACATTTCATTTTTTGATGTGCTACAACTTTTGGAAGACATTGTTCTTCACATGCACACAATTGATATGTAGGTGAAAGCTCCACGGGTGCATGAAATTTTGTCAATAATAATTAATTTATAATGAGAAGTAAAATGTTCAATAATATGTTCTTTTGATTTTAGGAGCCCAAATACTTGAACCCACATGTGAAGAAAATCATATGTAGGGGAAAGCCCTAGGGTAGAGGCAATTCCAAAATGTGAGGCCACACTCACCTAAAAACCTTGTCCTAGGCCTTCTATTTTGAGAATGTCCCCCATTTGTGGGCTTTACCCATTGTAAAATATGAGGCAAACATTATGATGAATCTAAACACACTAGATCATAAGGTGTAGGAGGGGGAATCTTCTAACCACCTTCTCCTTAGAAATGGTAGGGATGTTATGTTTATAAGTAAATACAACATCCCTCTCACTCTCAAGGAGTAGGCTTAAGGTCCCTCCTCTTTTTTAGGAGAGGTAGTCATGGATATATGGTGCCCTTCAAATACATTAGGAATTTTTTTTTGAGTGCTTTCCATTTGGACCAAAACAATACATATTTGTATTAATCTATGACCCAAATATGAAATGGGTAATGTAGAGGAAACGATTGCTTAAATCATTTTGGTTTGAACAATGCAAAATGATTAAACCTAAAGCAATGGTTTTACATTATATCAAAGGTACTATAAAGGTAATGCCATCTCATGCATGAAATTTATAAGTTTTATACTATCTTGAGTTTTGTGTTGTGAAAAACCTTAGTCTAGTTGCAACTCAATAGTTTAACTAATCACATTTCCTAATTTATGAGTGCAAATCCTATTTTTGCCTATAACTATATTTTGGAATCTAGTGCATGTCTATGGAAGGTCCTTCAATTGAAAGTTAGTAGGATAGTCCTCTTAGAAGAAATAGATGTGCCATGTTTTGTTGCCAATGGCTATAAAGAAATGATTTCATGTTACTTAGTTGGGACCAATGTTGCATGGATTTTGGGGTTTAAAAGGAACCTTTGGTTTTGGTTTTGATTAGGTTCTTTTCTTTTGCAATTTCAAATTCAGTTTTTGAGTGTGAAGATTAGTTTCAGTTCCATTAAATTTTTTTTTTTCCAAATCAAGCCAATTCTTAATTCTAGGGTAGGGTAAGGTAGGTTTCATGGAAGCTCCCAATTAGGTTCCATGACACCAAAAACGATCATAAACAATGCAAAAAATTGAAATTTTATTTATAACAAATTTCAAATTGTTACAAAGTGATCAAAACTATGACCAAGATCACAAGATCATGAAGATTGTGAGGGCAAAGGCAAGCATTTGTTGGCTACAACAACGATAAGTGAGACTAAAAGATCATTAAGATTAAAAAGGTGATGATGGGCAACGATTGATTGTATTAATGAGAAAACCACAATGATGATTAAAAGCATGAGATCATGAGATATCACAAAGGCAATGACAACCAACAACCAGCTACAACACCGAGAAGACCAGCATGATGGCCATATCACAAGATGTAAGATCAAGAGGGTGATGCAAGTAGCTCTTAGCTACAACAATGTGAAGACCAAAACAACAATGACAAAAATCATAAGAAGAGGAGAGTGACATCGTACTTGGGCAATGGCAAGTCACTGCAACACAAAGAACACCACAACCATTAACATGGGCTACAACAACAAAAAGAGTACCAACATGAGCATTAATATGACAAGAAAATCACAAAACCAATGGCGATGGCATAGCAAGTAGCAACGAGAGCAATATAACAACACAACCACAAATAAAAGTTTCAAGCTTCAACAACAACCGACCATCCCTAACTCCTAATGATAAAATGCAACCCTAAATTGAAACCAGAACCAATTTTTTTGGTCTACTTCCAATTCTTCAAACCGCTTAAAAACTGGCCCAATTCTTAGTTCTTCATTTGAAAAACAATTAAAACAATTTTTATTATTTTTTTTAAAAAAAAAAGCCTTGCCAGTAGGGTTCCCAACTGGTTACTCTAACCTTCCCTTACCTCAGTTCTAGATCCTACTTGGTTCCACATCTTAGACCTAGGTCTGGTCAGGTTCCAGGTAATTGAAACCAGAACCAACATTGGATTTATAGCCATATTTGGCTAAATCTTCCTAAGGATGAACACCACTTTGGCTACAAACCAAAATTCTTAAAAAAAGCACTGCTACTCTCTTTTGATTTAATTGCTGATGAAAACCATTGCAACAGTCCCTTCTGAACTCCTTGAGAGTGGGAATAAGTTTACAGACTCCAGAGAGGCCGCACCTTACAAAACTGGATAAGTTCACTTGGTTGGAAGGTGACAGTATGGGAACAACATAACCAGAATTTGCATGCCAAAAAACAGAAAACACAAAAGATTCTAGCACATTTTGATGTCTTTAGTACCCACCAGAAGAACCTGTGTCTGCGATAAACCACTACAGCAACAACCAAAATTGTATATTTGATCTTGGGTGCAAAGCATCCATCCATTCCCAATAGCAACTCACCTAACTGTCAAAAACCAGAAGGGTAATCATCTTCAGCATTGGCAGAAGTCTTGGACAATTCTAGAGGCACAAAAGAGCATTGTGAAGCATCATCAGAATCTACACAGTTCCAGTATGCAACATATATAAAGTCTTTGAGCAATATCTCCTTCAGGACATTGGCTCACATACCCACCTACGCCCCTTAAAAGTTCCCTTCATATCAACATTTCCTCAAAACAAGAGACAGTACAAGAGCAGAGACAGACATTGCCTAAAAGGCAGATGGAGACAATTGTTTCAAGACAACGGTTGCAAAACTCCAGTTCTTTATACAAAAGCTTGACCTAGGAAAGTATAGTAGGCCTGTGAAAGCTTTGGTGTTTCTACAGGACTGCAACCCTGCCTCCTACTAAATCTGGTTCCAACCTGCACATCCCCACATCACTGTTTTAAACCCTGACAAGGTACTGCAGAAATGTAACCTAATAGAAAGAAAACATAACAGCAGTCGAAGCCTAACAGCAAGCCTGACAACAGGATTGAGGGATTAATCTTCACTATGATGAGGTTCCAGTTAGGGATCTCCACTCTTTTGATTTGCCATTCTCACCAACCTCAAAGTGTCTGCGCATCAAACGAAATCAATAATTGTATTGTTGATCAATATATTTGACTGTTGCAGACAGTTCCATTGGTGACAGGAAAGAGATCATGAAGCACCTTGCATATAGATGGTCTGCAAGACTCTTCCTAGCTGGTTTCAGAATCACAACAGTTTCATGATGCATACCTGACTAACAAAGAAATGCTGCAAAAAGCATTTGGCCCACCCTTAAGGACCATCACTGGGCTTCCCTTCACCTTTAGGTGCTTTGTTGATAGGCATGGAAGTTGTTGTATGTGCTGACTCAACGTCTCTGTTGTTATCCTTTGATGATTGTTCGATGACAAGACCATCTGTGACAAGCCCTCCATTGCTTGCTGCTACAGTTGTCCTCTGTCTGTCTCCTACTCCAGCAGTAGCTCCCCTAGAGTTGGTGGTTGATATAGCAGTGGCAAGTGCAATGGGCATAAGACATAGTCCTTTGCTTTGTAAGTACTGCATGGCTGAACCCATGTCATCCTCCATCAACCGTGTCACTTGCTTTTCAGTCAATGCAAGTCCATCTTGGACAGGACTAGGTACCCCTGAAGTGCGTGATATTGTAGGTGCCACATTGTTTGAACCCTGTACAGTGCATGCAAGGTCAGGAAACATGCAGTTAAACATTAAACCTGGCCCTAGGTGTACCGACACTCTGATCATACACAGTCTGCACCCTGTAAACAGAACCTCTTTTTTAACAATATGCTCACAATTTTGACAGGTCGTGCACCAGATCCTGGTCCAGTAGTTCACAATTCTGAAACCACATGCTGACATGATCCCAGTTGCACTCTTGACAAAAGTACCTCAGCAGGAAGATCTGAAGCAGTTGAAGCTACAGCACCAGCACCTCCTAGCCGGCTCATGCTGAGGATCTGCCCAGCCCAACCAGCACCAAGGATTAATCATGCCTCTTCATAGAACTCAGATACCAACACTCCAGCACACCTTGTTTGAACACTTCAATTGGCAAAGCATGTCATAATTGAAGACAAGACACAATCTTTCAAGGATGCGATAGACACAAATCGTGCAGAAGAGGTACTGTGACAAGAAGCAATCTTCACCTTCACTTGAAGTTGCAGAAACTTGAGATAGTCAATAATTTCATCCAGCATCGATGCCTTGTCAGTCTGCATTGCCAGGAAATTGGCAATGTTCAGCTGGAACAATTTGAATCTTCAGAGAATAGAAATCAGAACCAAAAAACAACAAAAGCTTCAAATGCTCAGAGCCACTGCCTCTGGCTATAAGTTAATATCATATTGTACCACCACAACCAGACCTCTGACTTGGGATGAGCAAGCAATTAGTAAAGTACCTTATTGGAGTTTGGCACAAGCTCTTGCAAGGCTTTCATGCGCTCTGCAATGCGCTCTCTGCGAAGCTGCAATTGAATCTCATTTCAATGAGGACTTGGAGGCTGTAGCTGATTAACCTTCAAAACAAACACATGTACTGTACCACATTGTTTGCAGCTCAATCATAAGAGCAAAACAAACCAGACAGCAACACTCAGGACACCACAGAATTACCCGTTCTGCAATGCTATGTGGATCAGTGGCTTGTCCACGCCGTGCTCGGACACGGGGCCTAATACCAACTGCTGGCAGTCCCTGTTGTGACGACCCTCCAAATCCTTGACCTGAAGCAGCTGATGTATGTCCATTTCCCTGCTGGCAAGAAGCAGCAGCACAGCATTTCTTAACCTCCCAAACAGATTCACTGCAATCTTTGCCAGAATTTGCATCATGGCAGTATGCAGACCACCAAGAGCTGGTGCACAAGGTTCTTGAGGTCTTACAGTGATTCCAGAGTGATTCTCACACAAAGGGCCTTCTTCATCTTCCCTGAATCTTTTTCCCAGGGTCTGTGTGTTGTCGTGAGAGCTGCTGAATTCTCCCCCACGGCCAAGAGTATTCTCAGCCTTGGCATGTGCAAGGTTGGTGGGCAGGGGAGGCACAACCCCAACATAAGGTTGTTGCCAGGTCGGAGCTGTGGAAGGGGAGGAAGAATGATCACCACCTTGCCCTGGTTGCCCACCTGAATCCTCACTGCCACTGCTCCCCATTGACACAGACCGTACAAGAGAAGAGCTGCCCCGTGGCCCTGCTGCTGCATTCATCTGCTGCAACCCTGGACTGCCTGATCCTGGCTCTTGTGTTGCGAGGGTCACTCTCTCCATGGCACATGCCTCACCCCGCAGTTCCTTTCCTGCTTGAAACCCCAGCAAGCACCATGCCCAAATGAGAAAACCATGCTCTTCTTAGGCTCTCAAGTTCTGAAGAGTCCTCAGGAGGAAATTCGTGAGATTATGAGCATTGCTGTTCTTGACTCTAGAATCTCAATTCTCCGGCACAGAGAGCCCGACGAAGAGTGATCCTTGCAAGAACGACTAGAGCATTGAGAAACAAGAATTTTCCGGCTCTCAGAATCTCCATACCTTGCTGCTGCTGTTGCTGATGCAGACGTGCGGCAATTACTGCTTCTTCCGCAGCCGAGTAGTGGCCACTCTCCAAGCCCGATGATTCATTCTTCTCCTCCCGCACATGCTGGCCCCCTAGAGCTCCCAGAGTTCCGCCGTTGTTCAACAGCCGTGTCGTCGGCATGAGAGACATGGTGAACAGCTTCTGAGCCGCCGCAGCCCCCATACTACTACTGCTGCTACCGTTTGTCGTGCTATTATTGCTGTTGTTGGCATCCACACCACCTCCAGCCATCATCACCGCACCCCCCGTCCCCGCGCGCTCCATCCCCATACCTCCAGCCCCCGCATTGTTGTACTCCCAAGGCATGGCGAAGATTTGCTCCAAGAACTCGTCTATCACTGGGGTTTGCTGCGCCTGCTCTAACGGCTCGAAATGCAAGCTCTGCTGCTGCATGATCGTGGTCGTGGACTGCCCGCCACCAACGCCAACTCCACCTCTACCCATAATACCCCACTTTTCCACAACAATCTACAAGCGTACTCCGAACTCGTACTCCCAACTTCCCTCTCTTCTCCGATGCTCTACTCTCAACAGCTAGGACTCTTTTTTCTTTTTCTTTTCTTTTTCCTGAGCCGTAAAGCTCCGACAGTACTAGAGGTTCTACAGAGCGTAAAGCGCGAGCTACTCGGGTATGAGAAAGTGTGGAATTGGGAAGAGCTATAGCTCTAGTGGCGTGCTCGTAGCTTCTTATGCTCGCAGCAGCAGCTGCTGATTGTTGGGACCCAACACGCAAGCTTTTTTCGGAGGGAGACGGGAAGAGAAGGGAGGTGGGACCCGGGCGGGCGGACGGGCGAACGGGCGGGCGGGTGCGCGCTGATCTTCCTCTCACTCCTTGCCCACGTTCGCGACGTGCACGACGCCCTAGGCTTAATTTGCAATGCTAGGCCTGTTGGCCTATAAGTAGCCCCAGGTGTGGAGGAACTGCGAGCTTCGTCGTCCTTGGATGATGAGCCTCATCTCATCCCGTCCGGTTTCATCTCGTCCGTGAACTCCCGCTGACGTAGCGAGTAATTTCACACATTGGGAATGTTCGTCGATGAAAGTGCGGCTGCAGCGCACACCAGTTCGCGACTTTTGGCATCATTCTTGTACTCGTCATTCTTCTCTTCTTTTTTTTCCCCTTTTTTTTCTGTTTACTGTTTACAATTTTACATCCGTTTGGGACCAGAGAGTCCATTAGATGAAAGGTAGATCATGGAGGACAAATTGTCCTCTGGTACTGGCAGCATGCCACAAACTTGGCCAAGGCGACCGAGTTCTTAGTTTCAAATGTTTTTTTTGGAGGCTATTAGACTATGATGCTAAGCCAAGCCAGGTCCCTCTTCACAAGCATGAAAGAATGACATGACTACCTACCTATTACTCTTTTTTTTTTTCTTTCAAACTAATGCTGAAAATTTCAAATTAAAAATAATAATCTGTGAAGGAAAATATTGACTCTTCAAGAATATTCTATTTGTAAAAATGAAAATTTCAAATTTGATTAATTATTTGACAGGCAGGTGCCCAAGAAGCTGCCAAGGTACTAATATAATGGTATTTAAAAAGCAAGTAGGTAAACAAAGTCCACAATTCAAAAAAGAAACTCCAAATTTCTATGCATGGAAGGATGCTCTTTAATTTTCCACCATTTTAGAAAGAAACCCATGCAAAGGATTCTCTTTATTTTTCCACCATTTTGTGGAAGAAACCCAATTTTTTTATGCAAAGGAGTTGACAAGGACTCTCTTTATTTTCCACCATTTTAGGAATGAAAAAAGAACCCAAATGTGTATAGTCTATTAAAGTTATCCTAAGAGTCACCTTCTCTTTCATCCCTTATCTTCTCTGATTTCACCCCCTAACCCCTCTTTCAGTGGCATCAGCAATGTAAGGAAATTTTTATTAAATCTCAGTATGAAATGCTGAAACTCAGCATTTAATGCACAAGGTTCGAGAGTAATTATAGTAGTTGTACATGTAGGGGCAGTGAAAATATATGTAGCAGCAGTGAAGTCGCTGAGGAAAAAGGAAAGAGGGGATAAAACTCAGTTCACCACCAAAATTGCTGGAAAAACTAGTTTGGGTCTCAGTTATTTCGTTTTGTAAAATTTCATTCCCAGTTACACATTTGATGCTCTATTATGACGAAACTGACCGTTCTCGCCCCCTAATCGCCTGACTTCACCGATAACTTTATTATGCAAGGACCTTTTTTCTTCAGTTTTTTCCATAATTTAAGAAAGAACCCAAAAGTCTATACAGTTGTTCTTTTGTTCTTTAACCACTTATTCAAGAAAGAAAACCCCACATGTTCATCTATAGAAGGACTTTGTTTGTTTTTCGACAATTTAAGACAGAAACCCAAATGTCTACCCAAGGGCTCTTTTTGTTTTTCCACAAACTAAGAAAGGGAACCCAAATTTATATACCTATAGAAGGCCTCTCTTTGTTCCCACAATTTAAAAGGAACAAACTCAGATGTATAGGTACACAAGGAGCTCTTTTGTTCTTCCATAAATTAAGAAAGAAACACAATGTCTGTACAAGGGCTGGTTCGTTAGTTGGTTGGTGCTAAACCTGGCCATTCATACTCTGGTTCGGCCAGTATGAACCAGCACATCAACTAGTACCTTCACCTCCTTGAGTGAGCCCTATAAGTGGCTGTATTTAACCCAGGAAATGTTAAATTTGGACTTAAGGAGCCTGATCTTGTAGCCTTGGGGCAGGTCTGGCACATTAAAAATGAATAATTAATTATTTTCAAAAAATGCATTCATTTTTTAAAATAATTATTAAAATTTTGTTAGTGAAAATGAAAATTCTTAATGAAATTTATTTGATGTATGAATGCATGTACTTGAAATGTATGGATGTACAAATGATGTACACATCTATGAAGATCAAGATCATTTTGTCAAGATCAAGATCTATCTTGTTGAAAAGAGTTGCATTAATTTTTTTCCATTCCAAGCATTGCAAAAAAATTGTTAGTAGAATTGTTTGCCATGTTGTTGAAGAGTCATGGCTTGTCAAATCATGATCTCAAATATGTTCCAATAGATGGGAAAAGAGGAGCATGAGCAACATGAATTAAAGTAGTTGGGAGTGAAGAATCGTGATGCTCCTTTGCAAACATTGGTAGAAATTATCAAGCGTCTAGTTTGATGGCCAAAATTACAACTTCACATGACATTGCAATCATTTGGAAAACACATCAAGTAAGAAAATGAGGAAGGAACAAGCAACCAAGAATCCAAGAAACATTGGAGAGGTATCTACACAGAGCAGTTTGTACCACACCTTCGACTTCACATTTAGATTGTAATGAAGTTTGACAATTGTTTTACATTATCTTCATGCATTTCATAGAAAGCTAGGGGAACATTCAAGCCCATTTGATAAGTTTTCTAGAACCTTTTCAAGAGAGTGGTTTACTTCAAATGGAAAGCTCAAACCTAGGGTTGAAAAGTCAATAGAGAGGGAGAGAGCTTTCATAATCACAAAACAACACATTTCAATATTATATCCAAGGCTAGAAGTGAGAGTTGAACTTATGTCTTTGTTACAATATTAGAGCCTCGGGACAAGCCCTTTATGGACCCATAGTCCAACCCATTATGGACAAGGCTTTCTTGATCTTAGATCCCTTGAACTATTAAGTGGTTCACTCAAAGTTTCATTAAAGTGGTTAAGAAAGTTCATGAAAGCTAAGTTAGGTTGGTCTTTTAGAGCAACTATTATAGTTGCATGAAAGCTACCCCCAAATTGGGAAGAACAAAGGATAAACACAGGTTAGAGGGTGGCATAATTTATAAAAGCATATAATGTCCCTACTCACTTGTCGTAAACACATATTAGATAAGGATTCACCTTGTACTAAATGTGAGGAAAGAATATGGGAAAAGAAGGGATCAAAAGAGATATATGGTTTTGGGGTTAAAAATAAAAGGCAAATTATTGTTGCAATATCTTTTGTAGCTAATGGAAGTTCATTACTTCTACAAGTCATTTTTATATGATCAAGCACAAGATTGTCTTTCTCAAAATGGTCCAAGGAAAATATTTTGTTTGGGAATGGGAACCTTTTATTTAGCATATTATGTTAATCATTGGTCTACTTTAGAGACTTGTCAATAGTTTGTGGAAAGGATTTTAACTCTTTGTCAAAAAAATTAGGTGCATGAATTAAACTTGCCACAATACCAAAAGTTTGTATGGTTGATAGATTTCTAGTCTATTCATAAGAACATGGAGTTCATAAAATGGATCAAGTCACAACATCCACAAATTTGTTTAATGTTTAAATTTGCAAATTGTACCTCCAAGCTTTAACATGCCATTGTGATCATCCAACACCATTCAAGTGTGTGTATAAAAAGAAATTTCACATGTGGACATCCTCCACCTTCAAATATCAACTCTTGAAAGAAAAAGATCCCAAAGTTGATTTTGCATGTTGATAGTTAAACCTAAACTTTGTTGTTTCATGCATGGACACAAATGTGTGAAATGAAAGAAATAATTTGCAAAGGGTGGGGAAAAACATGTTTGTTTTGGAACTTCATCCCAAACTTTCAAGTGGAAGCATTAGGAATCAATGCTACCAAATCCTTGTTTTCATTATATTTGACAAAGGAGCCATAAATTGAAGATCCAAATGGCCAAGAGGATAATGATTTGGATCTAGATCATGAAGAACATACATGAACCATAATGCAACAATGTTTGGAACCACACCTGAATCATTCAAGATTTACACCTAGTGGTACCAAAAACATTTTCAAATTTAAATATTTTGCTAAAAATAAATGAACACATCCAAAAACATTTTGCTAAACCTACACGTTTCATGATATGCATCAAACATATAAGTTGAAGGTTTTTTCATTTTGAATTACCTATGCATTGATCTAATGGTGTTACATAGCTAGCGAATAAACCTTTCTGAAAAATTGACAAATTACCTTGGCATAGGAAATATGTCCAAAATTATTTCACTTTCAAGATTTGTGGTCTTGTGTAAACTTTCCAAAGCTCTGCCATGAAGAGTGTAGTTCGAAAGTTGGTTATTGGAACATGCTTGAATCTTTGAAAATAGATTCAATCATCACCTTTTTTTCCACTTGTGAAATGCCAAATCCAGCATTATTTGCATATATTATGCGAGTCACATTCTTTCAATTACACAAAGACATATATGTAGAAATAAAAATTTAGGAACTCCAAAATGATGTAAATATCAAATATGAGTCAATTAATAACATCAAAGTTGGTAAGGTCAAATTGTTGCAATGTGAATGTGAGAAAATTATAAGGAGAAAAGGTTTCCAATTGGTAGGTATAAGGAGGTGTGTAGGTCTTATGTGATAAATAGGAAGTTGTGGAAGAACAATTGAAACTTGCCAAGCTTCAACATAATAATAAAATAAAGGTTCTTGTGAACTCAGCTATAATTGTCCAAATTGTTGTTGAGGTGCAACCCCCCACTCCTAAGAAAATGGAGATTACATTTACCCTTGCTCCACCTTTTTCAACACAATAGATTGATCCTACTATGTACCAACTTCCATAGTTACAACATCAACATCAAATACAACTCCAACAATAATAATTATCAACTCAACATATATTTGTGTCATCTATTAAACAACAATTTTTTCAACAAAAGCCACAACAACAACAACCCACATTGCAATCTTAAGCCCAACAACAAAATGTTGCATTGACACCTCAACAATAGGCTCAACTTCTACTTCAACATTATCATTAACTACAAGTACAAGCCATGCCATTGACATCATAGTTAAAGCTTCGTTATCAACCTCAAACTTTGTCACAATTTCTCCAATCATAACTTCAATAGCTTGCACATCAAATTCATTAACAACAAGTTCATTAGTAATTTCCACCTCATCATTTTCAACAATTGCAACTATAGGCCACACCATAGATATCAATACCAAAGCCTCAATATCACGACAAGCTTTGCCACAACCACTCCAATCACAACTTTAGCAACTTACACATTCAATCCCTCAACATTGAACAAATCAACCACTAAATTTCCATTTTAACTCTAGTATTAACATATTCAACAATAGTTAAGGTAAGATGAAACTCATGAACACTAGCCTCAAATGCAAGCCTCTCATCAATCCAACTTTGTCATCAACATCCACCATAATATAAATCAATTATCAACAACTTCAAACCCAACTTCAACTACATCAACAATAATTTTACAATCAACAATAATATGGAAGCTTCCAATCCCCAACATTTAAGAAATTATAATTTAAAAAAAAATCCTACATATTTGCTTGAAAGCTATGGAACAAACCTTTCTTGTATCCTTTACTTCAAACACAACAACTTTTGTTAAGGGTAAGATTGTACTAATAAAGATGTATGACGATAGGGGGTTGGTATTGCGATGTCTATTCTAAGGCAGGCTAGACATAGTAGGTTTAGTAAAAACATGGTGCACGATAGTGAAGGATGAATGGGTGAGATTATGACTACTAAAGTGGAATTTAAACTAGTTTAAGGCGGGAGAATTAAGGATTAGAAAAGGCTCTAGAATTTAAAAAAGTTTTTTTCTAATTATTTTTGAGAACACAAAGTAAAGAGAAAGCAAAGTAGTTTTCTAAAATATATAAAACATTTTTTTATGAATAACACAAAGTTGCTGAACTATGTTTTTTTTTTTTTTCATACTTTTCCATGATTTGTTGTTTTTCCTTTATATTAGTATGAGAAGTAAAATTGTGGCAAAATTATGACAGATTCATAAATGTGCAAATACCTTGGTTGTGGGAAAGGTTATTGAAAAAAAAATTAGATTAAGTAAGGATTTTAAGTATAGATTTTATGACTAAAATTGAACATGTTACAAGAACAAAAGTTTCAATTAAAACAATGTTAAAATATTAGGATTTACCATTTGGCAACCATCCCTAGGATGCATTTGGGGTCAGAATTATGGAGTCATATTTTATAAAGGATTGTAGGTTGGTGGCTTATTAGAGCAAGATCCATCCACACCCACTATGTCGGCCTTCTCAGTGTCTACCATCCAAAAGATTTTTTAAAAATTCTTTAAACTACATATTTAGAATTGGTGAAAAAAAATTGTTGAAAATTAGACTTGAGCAAACAACTTCTGTAAGCATTTAAATAAATTGAAAAAAAAATTCCAAGGAAGAATGGTAAAATGGTGACAAACATAAATCGAATAGTGACCCAAAGTTTGCAAAGATAATTAGATCAAATAGCCATGCAACATAATGAGAATGAAAGGGAACAAGAAAGAATATAGATGAGTTTGTCAACCCAAAGACATGGTAATTTGTATAGATCCAAATAGACACTACATATGCATTAAGAAGTACATGGAGGCATGGAGACAAGATCCACAAATAGAGGCTTGGCTTGGCAATTTGCTTCGCCTTGGTACCATCACAATTATGAAAAATGGGATGAAGACCTAAACAACAATGAAATTGTATGCTGAGACTATATTACAAATTAAGGATCTAGAGGAACAAGTTTTGTAGGTAAAACAATGTGGGTCCAAGCATGGTAAATTAGACCACAAATGTACCTTGTAGCAAAAGTGAAAAATAGCCATGAAGTATGCTTTGATATGTTGAACTTAAAAATATTATTTAGTTCACGAATTAATATGAATTTTTTTCCAACTTTGTTAAAATTTTAATTAAAGACTACATGTTTAAAGTAGGTTTAAGTAGATTCGTGGGAATTCAAGCAAAGCTCATTGTCTACTTTATACTTTTTAAGTAGGTTGTAAGTAGTTGAAATACGTTTAAAAAAAAATTGAATTAATGGGGCCCTAAAATGTACTTGTGGCTTTTCATTTTTTTCACATTCTAATAAAATAATATCTTGTTGTAGGGTCAAAGTAGGTTTGAAAAAAATATTTATCAGTCAATTTCAAACCTTCTTGTTACCTACTTTTATTACACTAAAAATTTTCAAATTTTATATTCAACTTACCATAGACCTACTAAAGGCATAGATGTTTTCAAAATGAAAGATAAAAAATTTTCCAATCTACTTTCTTGTGGTTTTGTAAGAAACTATCATATTTTTGAAAGGGATTTCAAGTGGACATACTTTTTGGTCTAATTTACCATGCTTGGACCCATGTATCAAACCAAAATGGAGAATAAAGTTGAGCACATAATTCCACCAATGATGGCAATTAATACCAAAATATAGTAGATGAGGAAATAGTTAATCTATTCAATTTTACATTGAGAAACAACACATTTGACTATTGTAACAATTATACGCAAGATAATCCCAACTGTAGATTTGTAGATCTAGAACAAGTTTTCTATAGATGTTATCTGACTATGCAGAATGATGAACATGTATATTTACAATTAAAGAACTTATGTCCTAAAAATCTATAGATTTGATTTAATAGTGTATCGACATTGGGTGTTTTTACAACAATTTGGCACTATAAATTAATAGTCAAGTTCCAACAAATGACCACATTATATGTGAGAACCCATAGAAAGAATATAGGTGTATCATGAAAGATTATTAAACTTGGCAAATAATTTACAAATGCCTATTGCTGACAATTTCTTGACCACACCAATGATCTTTCATGCTTAAATGTGGGTGATTAAAACTCCACACATCCTTGAAATCAAAACTCTCAGGTGTTGTCACTCCAAAACTATTATCTTTTGCACTTCTAGTTTCTTTTCCCTAGTCTTTTTCACTATTTGGTCCAATGGTTGATAAGAAGTTTTTTGTTTGTTTAGGGTTGTAGACTGAAAAGCGTGTCATTTTTGCGCAATACCATTATATCCAAGAAATTATGTAAATGAAGAAGGGGGCAATAAAAATAGAAAAGTTGGTCTAAAGCCTAAACTAGTTCATGTGAAGGAAATGATGCATGATACGTTCAACCTGCCCATGAGTGAATTGTGTTTTGTATGGCCTCTAAAACAACTACTATGTCCTCAATAGCTACTAGAATTGAAAGTAATCAAACACAAATACCACGTGTGGAAAGACTACTTAGAAAAAAGTAATGAATGGATTGTCAAGTGGAGTGCAAAAGCAAGAGAAGTGCGTGAGAGAAGGCCATAGTAGCAGTTGTAAAGCAAGGAATGCCATCTCAAAGATGTTTTGTTCAATCCATACACTTAGAGATCAAGTACTTATGCTAATTTGTTGTCTTGTGAGGTTTTTGATTCATTAAGTGCAATAACAAACCCATAGGCCCCAATGAACTTCTTCACATTTGCTTATATCACTCCATTTTGTTTCTCTTGCATTCTTAGTTTCCTTGTCCTTATGTGGGAAATGATTTGCCACAAATTTTGCGAATGTGATTGATTTTTGTCCCTTATCCAAACAAAATTATGTAACACCTTTCAAAAGAATTATAATAAAATTATTTTTTGTTAATATAATTTCTTCCCCTTTTACCCCTTGCCTTCAGTTGTTGCTAGGTTATCGTTTATTGTCATGTCTATGTTCATCAACCTGTTGAACGAGATGTATTGAAAGCCTTGAACCTTTGTCCTATAGCAAGAATAAAAGAATAATATTATAACCCCATGTAAACATTTTATGTGTAAGGTAATTTGTAAAAAATGGAGAGTTCTTGAAGTAGCCGCCTTTGAAATGAAAATCAAGGTTAATTATATTAGGAATTCCTTGCTCCAAGGAAGTTACCCAATGTAAAGCTTCGTGATGAAGTTTTGAAAGTCTCAACGAAAATTTGGATTTCCCAATGAAATTGCAAAACTCCTTCACACCCCACACCTCACAAGAGAGAAATTCTTTTTAAAAAGTCCTACTCCTTCCAATGTTAAGAAAAAACCTAATGCTTTGTGGTCCAAGAGGAGCATTTCGGTGACATTGGTGTGCATTATCCTCTCAACATACTTGAGGATCTATTACATGGGTTTGTGCATGGATGCCTTGGAGAAGTTCTACCAACCCTCCTTTCCTTACTTAATAACCATTTACATGAATCTACTTAACTAGTAATACCTATTGTCCTTCCTATTGTCTTATATAGGGCCTATTTGGTAAAATCCATAGGGCCTATTTTTTTACAAGATAAGTTCCAATTAGGGTTTGTCAAAATGAATAGAAATTGATCTTCTTCTCTAGGAGGAGGCATATTCATATGGGGTGCCTTACGGGCAAAAGAGTTATTCACTAAGCAAAAAAGCAAGAAAGTTCAATGGGGTATCCTTTCTTTGTGTTTAAAGGCTACCGTAATACCTATACCATTCTAGCATCTTCTTGGTGAATATTTAATTTATTTTTAAATTTTTCACTCTCACAAAAACTAGGCAAAACCCCTAAACCCTAAACCCAATTTCTTGAAATTTCAACCCTTTTGAAGACCTAGACATGTAAACCTAGAATTAGCAAAGTGACCGTGTACACTAGGTAGCACCGTTGTAGAGTTTCTAAAACTTTGGGCATATATTATTGTGTGTCCAGATAATTTTTTTAAAATTCAGCATTTATTGAAAATAATATAATTATTGTTGGAATGGTAAAGGTATTAGAGTATACATTGATGCATGTATTTAATTACTTTTAGATTAGATTGTTAGTTTTTAAAATTTTAAAAACTTGGTGTTTAAATTAATTATTTTTATTAATTTTGAGACAAAATGTTGAAGACATCTATTTATTGGATCATATAGGTATAGTGAAACAAAAACATTATTAATATTTATTGTTGCATTATATGATATGCTCCCCCAAATCAAAATTTTCTTCCAAATTTTCAACCTCCAATATAATTATGTCGTTTTTTGTTATTTTAAACTTGAAAGTTCATCTAAAAAATTAAAAAATGGCTAAAAGGATGATATATGGTTGTTTGGTTCCCTTCTTATTGTAATGCCTTAGTAGCTTTGACACATGTTTGTGAAATAATTAATTATTTTTCAAATTTTTCCTCAAATGAAATATTTTGAAAATATATTCACTGTTTTCCTTCACAAAATTTTGCTATTCGAAGAAAATTACAAAATTTCTGAAAATAATATAATTAACGTGGAAGCTGCCAAGGTAGTAGGGTATTTGGAAAACCCCCCTTTTTGTTTTCTTAAAGAATTTTTTTATAGTAGCCAAAGTGGCGATCATCGATAGGAAAATGCAAAAAAGACATGATGATCATCCTCAGGAAAATTTAGCCAAATCTGGCTATTAGCCAGATATGAAATATAAAACTTTAATCATCCTTCTATATCTTTGGCTACACACTGAAAACCAAATACAAAAATTATTAGTTTTTTCATCTCACTTCCGGCGGGCGGTGGTGGCGATTGAAAAAACCTCCAAAATCACTTCATTTTCGAATTTTCAATTTTCAATTTCTATTTCTGGCGAAATTTCGCCACTAAAAAGAAACAGGCTGGTTCAAATCCACCAGAAAAACCAAAATTGAAAAAAAAAAAACAAATTCTTTTTTCCAGGATTTTGGATTGCTTTAATTAACCGTGGGTATTGACCGCGGTAAGAGAAGAGGTAACCGCGCTTCGTGTGAAGCCGTCAACGATCTCATACAGCAGGAAGAAGTTTGTGGCTATGGCGACCTGCGAACGACGGCGGGTGTGCCTTACTCCCTTGTGTTTCTCGGCCGGTTGTTTTTGCTCGAGTGTCTCGTCCGGCGATCGAAAACCACAACATCTGATGGAGGAAAGTATTTGGAACCGATTGATGTGAATATGTCTCGATTTGGGCCCGATTTGACCAAGATTTTGCTTCTCGCAAGCTCCGTCGTTGCTTTTGTGTGAATCCGTTGTCGACTGTCTGGTGCTGGAAGTGAGATCTGCTTCCGAAAGAGGAGAACAGAACGGAGGCGTATATCGATCATGCAAACGACCTGGTAAGTGAAAGCTGCCGATGGATTCTCTTTTCCCCTCAAAGAACAGGAGGTTTTCTTTGGAAGGATTGTTTTGTATTTGGAGATTGTCTTCAGGATTCGAGAGACTTGGAAACTATTTCAGAGATTTTTTTTCATTCGATGTTTTTCGAGCGGTGGTTCATAGGTAGCATTGTTTTTGTTTGTGATGATAATCTGATGCGGAAGACGCACCGGATTTCGAGCACGGTTGTGATAAGGATTTTGTGAGATTGTGGGAATGGAGAGAAGTGTGGCAATTTGTGGTGAAGTCTGTGCGCTGTGCGATTTTGTGCTCAAGGTTTCTTTTAAGATATAATAGCATTGAGTGCGACGCGTATCCGAGATTGGAAGCGAGGGGATGCATGTCAGGAGGAAGATTTGCTAGACTAGACGACCTTGAGTTGATAGAAAGTTGTATCTGATTCCCAGGGAAGAAGGCTGTTGAATGTTGAGGGGAGTAGAAACAGCGTGTAAAAAAAGTGAAGGAGATCTGCATATCTATACCTCGACTTCTGAAGGAAAAGTCACGACTCGAGGCCCTTTGCACATCTTCGCCGAAAAAAGAAACGACGACATGGTGGAATCCCGTGTTTTTAAGGACCGGCGCACTTGATCTTTCTCTAGAAGACAACGAGATAGAGCAGTATCCCCAGCTGCACAATCGGACTGATTTCCCGTAACCGGCGAATGCCTGTCTTCACGGGTTGAGCAGCGCAACCATCACAAATTTGGTAAGCCCGAACTGGCGACAAGAAAGTTTTGTACAATGAGGCAATCAGAGGGATAGAGAGAAGTCTACTAGAAATGTTTTGTGTCTGTCTGAGTATGTCATTTTGGTGCAGCATGGTTGATAATGTTGAAAATGACAACCATCAGATTTTGGATAAAACAGGATGGTATCCTGGAACTGAGCCTAAGCTGTGATACTACAGGGACAAGAAGAAGAATGGCAATGGAAGGTGCACCAGGAGGAGCTGGGGATGTGGAACTTATGTGCAAAACTCTTCAAGTGGAGCATAAGCTTTTTTACTTTGACTTGAAGGAAAATCCCCGTGGTCGGTACCTGAAGATTTCTGAGAAGACATCAGGGTCACGGTCCACCATCATTGTGCCCATTGCAGGTGTTGTGTGGTTTGTTGACCTCTTCAATTACTATGCAAATGGTGATGATCCCGAGCTTTCCAGCAAGGAGCTACAGCTTGATACCAAGGTAATATTCTCTCTCCACTATGCATTAGAGTCCTAAGAAGGAATGATAAGCAAATGCTTGTCCTCATGTGTTAGGCCTCATGACTGCTTTTCAGCTAATTTCGTCCAATTGCCATTAGTTCCATACCAATAATAGCCAAGTTGGCTATGACATGGTCACTGGTTCTCCATTTGGTTTAGAAGATGGGAAACTGGCAACTTTCTCTGCTTAGATTTTAATTTTAATTTATTTTTGGGACAAGAGCATTTTGCTATGGTGGTTTGAACAGGCCACCTCAGACAAGGATACCATAGCTCTCCCTTTGAAATAGACACATTCATTCATACTTGTTGGTGTGAATGTGCTCCTTTCTTCATTGATGCATTGATTGTAATTGTGTTCCACCATCATGTTTGCTGGACTGTTGTGATGGATCACAACATGCTTGAGAGAGCAAGTTGCCCTTTTATTTTGGAGGCCAAGAGCTTAAGGAGTCTGATATGTGTTTTCAGGTTCATTCTTGCTTGTTGATGCAATGGTTGTTGCTGTTGTTTCTGGAGCAGGTGTTCTATTTCGATGTGGGCGAGAATCGGAGGGGACGGTTTCTCAAGGTATGCTCAGTTTCCCTATCCTGCTCAGGCAGTTTCCTTTCTGTCCAGTTTAGTGTGAAATGGACTTGGGATGTGAGAGATCTTTTAGGAACACTGCTTTTGAGTTGATGGCCAAGTATGACAAATCCTTGAGGCCATTCAACCTGGAACAGGTTTCAGAAGCATCAGTGGCACGCAGTCGAAGCACTATCATTGTACCTGCTGGAAATGCATCTGATGATGGATGGGCAACCTTCAGAAACATCTTAGTGGAGATTCATGAGGCCTCACAGCTTCTGGTTCCACCTCCCAATGGTTCAGGACCTCCTCAGGTGTCATTCACTGCTGTACTGTTGATTGACTCATGGTTCTCATCACCTATGTCTGCCAGACAAATTGAATCCCCACATAGAGATTGATATTCATCATTTTGTTCCCTAGTTTGTAGAAGAGTCAATACATAATCATGGGTTTGCTTCAGGATTCTAGATTTTACCTTTGCACATGTGAGAGGACAAAATAGCTTCTCATTTTGAAGGTCACCATTGTAGATGATAGTTCCTGCAAGGCAAAGTGCACATCAGCTATTTGAATTGCAAGTTTATGATCAGGATGTCATCTGTTTAGGTGCTCTACATCCAGAATATATCATTGTGCTGGAGTGAAGCATGCATTGCAGTGGCTTCAATGTGCATTTTGTGGTGCTCTTGTTGCAGCAAGCAACAGGCCATGCAGAGCACATGGGGAATTTGGCAGATGTTATTGGGGCTGGGTTTATGCCAAGTAGCAGCCCTCCTCCTGTCTCTGCAATCAGTTCTGCTTCTGCAGATATGGGATCACCTAATTTGGCTTCTTCAGCTGCTGCAGCAGGTGGGATGGCCACTGCCCGTGTTGTACGGGCTGAGCAAAAGAAATTTTTCTTTGATCTTGGAAGCAATGCTCGTGGCCAATACCTTCGTATTTCAGAGGTGAGAGTTCTGTTGATCTGGGGCTGTCACACAACTACTCCTAGTTTAGAAGTTGTGATGACACAATGTGTGGCACTGCTCAGTGATTTATCTGATGTTGAAGACACAATCTGTCTCACACTTTTGTGGTTTGGTGTACTTTTTCTGCAGGTAACAGGAGTAGATCGTTCCGCCATCATTTTACCAGCTTTAGTGCTGGAGCAATTTCATGAGACTCTCGGCCAATTTGTGGATATGGTGAAAAGTCAGGGCCCAGTTGGATCAAGTGCAGCAAATGTGCGTACTATTGCTCCCCCCCGGAAAAGATCAGAGAGCTAACTAAGCAATCATACATGGCACAGGAGCAATAAATTCAAAGCATCAGCAGCTGATAATAGCATTGCTGTTCAGGAGAATCTGCAACCCAGCAACATGAGCTGCCCAACACCAGCAGCACAGGCATGGAGTCTCTGCTGCTTGACATCTGTCATGGTGAGGGATGGTAGGCCGGGTTGTGACAAGCTTTTCAGGAAGGAAATTTTTCCCCTGGTCACATATGGTATCAGTGGACTGCTGTGAGGAGGCCCCATTCTGCTCTTTCACAGGCGATAATGACTCCCAAGTGCCAAAGAAGCTTGTTGTCCAGCATTTGAGCCCCAGGGTGCCAATGAGTACAGCTAGAGCTCTGTTGCCAGTTTTGTTTGATGGGTGGTTTTTCTATAGCACCTGAGTAACCTTACATTCTGAAGTTGCTCAATATCTGCAATCAAGTTACAACGGTGCTGTTTTGCAGGACAGATATGCTTATTTGGGCTTTTTTTGTGGGAACCAAGTAAGAGCTTCCCTATTTTTTAATTGTCTGTGCCATTTGTGCCATTTGATGCCGTTTGTTAGGCATTCACCTTTCCAATGGATCATGCTCAGCATCTGGGACAAAGCAAAACCCACATGACCAACATGACCTTGTTTACTCTTCAGAGCTACAGCACATTTAAATTGCTGAACAAGACTTGCACTATCTCTCTCTCTCTCACAGAAGTGGGGTGGTCCGTTGACAAGTAAGAAGGGCACACCATCTGCTGTCTACTGGAGGTGGATTCTTGTGAGATTACACTACAGGAACTGTAACAGTGTCCTGTGTCTATCACAGTTTCCATGTGTTGTTTGTGAATTTGCAATGTTAGATTCCATCTCTACGTACCATTTTGGTCTCGAACTTCTCAAAGTACTGAGTGGCTGTGACTATGAGGGTTACTGGGTGAAACCCCTTGGTCAAGACACGAGCACCAGAAGGGGCTTTTGTATGTATTTACAAGAATATTTGGGCAACCAAACTCATATCAGTTTGTCATGAAGTTTGGTTATTGCAGGTTAGTGAAAGCCAGTTCCTGGAATTGCATCCAGCTGTGAGCGTCTGAACCAAGAGCTGTCACTAAGAGTGGTGATTTTGAGGTCAGATTACGCTCCCCATTCCATGGATGAGCCTGGCTGCAATCCTAGAACTCTGCTCTTGCTAACTGAATTGAATTGCTCCTGAGGCAAATAGCAAGACAACAACAACAGCATCATTCCATCTTGAAAAGTTTTTCCTGGGGCCCTATAAGGTTTAGAATCCTTTATTTCCATGGGCCATCAGGGCATTGGAATGTGGTGGTGCCTACAAACTTGTCATGGTCCTCACAAATACCAGAAGGAAGTTCTCTCGAGGGATTCTGGTATGCCATTTCGTCCTACTGACAGGAGCACTGTTTGTTCTTTGAAACTCTATTCACTAGTAGGAACCATCTTGGTCTCTGGTAAACCAAGAGGAACATAATATCATCACAAGTGCAGATTGCAACCAGTGTTGGGCAGGTAGCATGTTAGAACCCTGGTATATGGATTTGATAATGGTCTTGGTATCAAAGAACTGACCAAAGAGTGTTGGCCAAGCAGCACGTTGGAACCCTGGTACTGCTCTTGGTATCAAAGAAACTGATGAGACTGGTATGGTGAGAGGCAATACAGGCCTTGGACCAGTACCTACCTGCCTAGCAGCAACGTGAGGTGAAAATATGAGCCTCAAACTAGTATCTATCTGCATGGTAGGGGACTAAGGACCTGAGGTAATACCAGGGTTAGTAAAGTAGCCAGTGATAAAACTATTAACCCCAGTTAGTTGAACAGGTAGTTTGACAAAAATATATAGTATTTTTAGACATGCTGGAAATTTTTTTAAATTAAAAAAAAATCTCAAAGAATCGTTTTTGGTGAAGGGAAAGTAAGCATCTCTTGGAATATTCTGGAATATTCCATTTGTCGGACTGGAATCTTCAAAATTGAACAATTACAGTAGTGTTCATACCATAACGAGTGGAGAGCAGGGTTTCTTTTAAGGATTTGGTGAGGTAGCCAAAGTGGCGATCATCCAGAAAATAATTTAGCCAAATTTGGCTACATAATAGATATGAAGGTAGAGCCAAAAAAAAAAAAGAAAAAAGAAAAAAAAACTGAATCTTTCTATATTCTTGCCTACCTTCTGGAAGTTATCATAATAAGACTCTGGTGATTTGGAATTTTTAAAAAAATTCGAAATCTATCTGGCGAGTTTGGGCCATTTTTTTCCCACTAAAAATCGTTTGTATATATTATGTAGGTCGAAAATAATATCTTTCAGGTCGAAATTTGGCGAGAATTCGCCAGTACAAAGAAACACTGGTACTACTAGAGAGAGTCGCCTACAGTTATCAAACATTGAACTTTTTGCATACAGAAATCAGAATGCTTGAGCAAATCAGTAACCAAAATACACTGTCAGTACTTAGTTGAGAGGAGGGAGGCACAGGACGGTTGCGGCCAGAGAGATAAGGTGTAAGAGATTTGATTGATTGATTGATGAGACTAGATGGAGCTATACCGAGAGATGACGACAACCCCCAAGTTCTAACAAGTTTTTAGACATTGAAAAAGAGAGTCTGATGATAATCAGCGACAGCAGCAGCAGC
>Ga0116229_10001029_pt1 | contig 42109 bp, 42 predicted proteins | sample S1TSphgellanicum_3_FD_87313 | JGI IMG/M metagenome (GOLD analysis project Ga0116229, IMG submission 87313) | Host-associated microbial communities from peat moss isolated from Minnesota, USA - S1T2_Fc - Sphagnum magellanicum MG | ecosystem: Host-associated > Plants > Peat moss > Unclassified...
GACGTCGGGATGAGAAATGAAGCCTCCCCTGAATCCGTCCGGTTGTCCAGTACATATCAATACATATAGTAAAAGACGTCGGGATGAGAAATGAAGCCTCCCCTGAATCCGTCCGGTTGTCCATCCCGTCTCTGTCTAGAGAGAGATAGCTCAACTTCTCTGCACTCATAAATCTCCTCAGGATCAACTAACACTTTAATTACAACCAGGAAAACAAGTAGATTGTTTTTTGTATTATTGTTATTATGGAGAGAATCTTCTTTGAATTTTTATTTTTTTTAAAAACAATATTGCCATTTAATAGTTTCTCACTGCTACTTTTGATGAATTTGTTACATCAGAGTTCTAGGCTAGAGATGCATGCTCAAGTGGTGGTGGTGGTGGATGATCAATGGTGGTAGTATAGTACAACAATAGGAGGCCCATTATGAAAACAAAAGTTTTGAACTCTGGATGGAACCCACACAACTCATGGCCTAACAAGGGTTGTGTCACACTATGGCCTTGCCATTTACATTTAAAAGTATCTTAAAGCAAAAGAAGAAGAATTATGAAACTTCAAAATATTTCACAATGCAAAAATATAATAATCTTCCAAAAAAAACTCCTCTGAAAGAAACCAAAATCCTTCAAGATATCATCACTCTATAATAACTAATCTCAAGTTTCAACACAAGCCAAAATATCATCTTTCAAAAAATCCTCATATAAAAATAGACCTATTATTATTATTATTACCTAGGGGCCAAAATCCCTTAAGCTACTATACTCTGTAATGAATCTAAACACAACATCCTTGCCTACCAAGGCAAGACCAACAAAAATCTCACTATTTTGTGACAATTTACAAGCATTTTTGGTGCTCTTATGAATAGGTTGTTATCATCAAGTTTTTTTTTCCTTTTTTTTTCTTTTTTGAAAATTTGGCGAAAATTTGACCCAGAATAGCAAATTTTGTCAAATTTACACTTGAAAAACAAAATTTTCCCAATCTCTTTGTTAAAAAATGGCTAAATTTCACCAAATATCTTAACCCCAAAATAAATATCTTCATTTTTTTCTACATTTGGGATCAAGTTAGGTTGGAACAAGGGAAATTTTTTGGAGCATCCTGGAAATTTTTTTCCCCAATTTTTTTTTAGTATTAGGAATTTTTGAGTTCCCCCAATTTTGAGCAGAAATAAAATCTTTTTTCAACCTATTATAATAGTAATGCCCAAAATTATCAGGCAGCCTAAAAAAGACTCAAACTGCAGAAATTTTTTTTTGAGGATGCTAGAAAACATTTCTCAGGAATTCTCCAAAGTGCTCAAAGTTTTTGGGCAGCATGAAAAAAAATTCTTAAGTTTCCCCAACCTGCCCCAAACCTTTTTGGGTAGTTAATTTGGGGAACCCTCTAAAGTGAATGGTTCAATGTAGGGTTAAATTAACCTCATAGCATACTAAATTACCCATCCCCTTAGTGTGAACAGCAGAGGGGGTTAGTTTACTCCTTATATTATAGTCATTCATTTAACCCCACCTCCTCTCTTGATTAAAAAAAATCCCTATCAACCCATGGTGTGAATTCAATTTTAACTGGAGTTTTTAAAATATCCCTACCAACAACCCATGGTGTGAATCCAGCTTTTTTGGGTTTTTAGGTGAGGAGAAAAAGGAGATAAATTACTACTACTACTACTACTACTACTACTATTTATGGGTATAAATAAATAAATATAAGCAAGTATGGGTTGCCTTTTTTTTAAGTACCCTAGAATTAGGGCTAGTTTTGGAAGCTTGCTTTTGAGTGAGTGCATTCAGGATGTGCACATGGGTGGCATTCAATGAACTAATAAGTGTGAGAGACATGGGCATAGCAGAGTTTTAAGGAAGCTCTTTAAGTACATTTGTACCAAAGATAGATAGATCCATACATACATAGATATCCATGGTAGGGTTTAGGGTGGGTTACACATCCCTTAGGGATCTAGACTAAGTCCTTAACCCCTAGTGTACAATGCCTCTTCATCTAACCTTATGTTCATCCATCCATCTATCCATCCATCCTTCCATGTATTTAGCTGACAAGATCATAACTGGGTAGTTAAATTTTGCAACAATTTATGGGGGAAAGGGGGCCCTAAACAATAAGTAGGGCTTAAATTAGCTACCCATTATTTTATTTTATCTAGATGTAAATTTGGCTATATGCAAGGAGTAGTGGTGAAGATGATAAATTTTTGGACCCTTTGGAATTACAACTAGAGGATTAAAATTTTTTTATAGAACTTTTGGTCCAATCTTGAGATCGACTTTTTGGATTTTTTAAAATTTTCAATTCTAGTCATTTTCACAAAGAATTTAAAGTCAATTTAGTTTAAAACGAGGTCTAGTTTCATTTTCATTGCACATAAAAAAAAAGCCCACCCCCAAAAAAAAAACAAATTGTGATTTATTAGTTTGTTCAACTAATTAGTAAACACAATTCAAAATAAAAATGATTTAATATTAGTTATGTACAACCAATCAAATAAATAGATAAATAAATAACTTACCTAAAATATAAGGCTAAGCTTGTATTTCTTTTTATAAAAGTGTATTTGTGTACCAAAAAACCTGAACGTTTTTTTTAAATAGGGCGACAACCCTAGTTCAAGTCTTAGTACTTCAATTTAAAATATAATAGGATTTTTTGATTAGGTTCCAATGGCAATTTTAATAAAACTTGGAACCTTTCATCCAAAGAACCTAGAACTCAACCTATAAATTGGACCTTAACCTAATGAAATCCAAGAACATGCCAACACTCATATAAACCAAGATGGATGGATATTAATTCGACATCGGGTATTTGTGGTGCTTGGCCAAGTATATGTACATAAATTGTGAAGATGAAAATCTCCAAGCCTCATTCCCTACTTGGCAAGTTTTTTTTGGTTTGACACCAACCCCATCACTAAACCTAATGTAGTTAAAATTGGTTTATGTATAACCATGATATCATATCAAGGAAATTTAGAATGGTTATTTCATAGAAACCTTGTCTCATGCTTTTCATTTATACTTAGTGAGGAACACCAACAACAAATTAAGTTCACTTTTACTTGTGTACATTTTGTTTTCCAATTTTTTTCTTCAAGCTTGAAGCACTAGACATTCAAATATGGAAAAAAAAAAATTATATATATATGTTTATTTATTTTTATTATTTATTTTATTTTATTGGTTTCATCATTTCCATTGTTTTCTTTGAATGTGATGTAATGGAATGTTGATGGTGGGTGTCTTGTTCGTGAATGCAAAGGAATACCAATCACCAAAGCTTGAAAGGTGTTGAATTACTTATAATTTTTACAAAAATGTGAAAAAATTTAGTTTTCCAAGTGCAATTTTGTTAAAATGAGCTAATCACAAAGTCCTTATTTTTGTTTATTTCAACTTGTAAATTAAATTGGTGTTGAATTTTTTGAATGAACTTTCACAATGTTATTTTTAATGAAAATATTTGGAAAAGTTTGAAATGAATATGGAATACCCAAAAACACATTTAAATGCTTATTTCATTACTTAATGGACTCTTTGAATTTTTTTATTTTTTTAAATAATATATCTAAAAGAAAAAAAATGATACACCATTACATAATATTATAATGTAACATCTTGTTAAATCACAATTATTGAAAAAAATGAAATTTAACATGTAATTGTTTATTTTAATAATATTCTCCCTAACTGGCTAATCATATTTAGTCACATCATTAAACTATCCACTTTTTATAAGACTCAATCAAGTGGGCATTTACCTTTTCCTTCACAAAACCTAAGCATGTCATAGATTCCCTTTTTCTTTTTCATGTCAATTGAAATAAATTACTTTAAATGTAATAGATGTGTCCAAAATCTCTATTTTTTCATTAAATAAAAATATTAATAATAAAATTTATCCAATCTAGACCAAGTTTTATCAATAGTTAATCTTTTTTTTTTAAATCTCTGTTTTTCGAACCTTGTACATTACAATAAGGCATTTGATTATTGTCACACTTGAATGTTTTATACACATTAATTGTTAAACTATTTGTAATAATTTTTTTGATAAAAAATATTTTATTTTATACATTCCTTATGAATCTTTGAACCATTTTTCACAAGGGTAGACAAAGCCTTAATTTTTATTCCAAGACTTGTTAGGAATCCTTAACTTGTTCAATGTAAAAATGGTTTGTTTAAAATAATGCCTTAATTTGTATGTATTTGTGAAGCAAACAAAAATTCCCAATATGAATGTGTCATTTAGCTTTAAGGGCATGTTCAATTATGGGGTCCATTAGATATTTCACAAGACTTTTTTTTTTGACAACCTAATCATGCATGGGCATTTCTATACAATTTGTTCTTGTATAGTATTGTTTTGAATTAACTTGAAACTATTTGTGTTTGTCACAATAAAGTGGTGTTGTTATATTGCTTAGAAAACCCAAGTTTTGAGTTAAGTTTCCTAGCCACATTGTTTCAAGTTATCTCTCTTAATAAATGATCTACATTTTAACTTTTATTGGTGACCAACTAGACTTTATTATTGCTTAGTGTTCTAGGTTATTGATGATGTTCGTAATTTGAACATAAACCATCCTCTTGATATTATTGCTTTTTCATGATCTTTAACCCAATTAACATCTACATAACCAATTAGTGTGTGTTGTCACCTTTCTAATAAGTTATGTTGTAGTGAATTGTCTTTTTGAAATATCTAAGAATTTGGAAAGCAACTTATCAGTGAGGCCTTTATAATGTATACATGAAATGACTTATTGTCCTCATAACAAATATCATATTTGCATGAATATTTGTTCAATCAATTAACTTGCCAACCATTTGTTTATATTATATTAAGATTAATTGTAGATTCATCCATATTTGTAGCTAGTTGTACATTCCTTCTCATATCAATATTGTTGTCAACTTACATTTGTCCATTGCAAATTTTCAATGTAGGTAGCTTGTGTCATAATTTTTTAAAAAAAGTTTGTGATAAAGTCAACAACCAAGTAATGGCTCAATGCCTTCAAATTTGTCATCTTAAGGTGTTTATCAATTTATTGGCCCCACCCATAAGGAAAGACTACACATATGTGCAGGATTTGGACTTGGGGATAAATTTTTGGCTCATTCATTAGCCAATGTGAAGATGCCAAATGTTCATAAAATGAAAATTTTCACATATGTATGGGAGCTTTTCACGTTCACATCTTGTTTTGTTGTGGCGAAATCAACATTTCTTCTTGCGAATTGAGTTTGCATGCATTGCAAAAGGGGGGGTGGGGGGGGAGGAAGAGAAAGAACCTTAACCCTTGCCATGCTTTGCCGCTAAAAATCCAAACATGGGGAGTGGTGGACATTGGAGTTTCATGGGATGCAGGAACTCGGAGCTTTTCAATCGTTATGAAGTGTTTAAGGGAATCTAGGAAAGGACCTCCAGGAAAGTGTACAAGGGACGACAAAAAATAGATGGGTTGATTATGGTTTTGAAGGAGACATGAGACCTGAAATGTTCAAGTTGTGAGGTGGAAGTATTGATGGCATTAGTGCATCCGAATATCATGTAGCTAATTGAATATTTCATGTAAGGTCTTAAGTTTGTTATTGTGTTGGAGTATATGTCGATGGATATGTCACAAATGATACATGAATCAAATGAAAAGCCACTACAGTAGGTAAAGATCAAGAGCTGGATGTTACAAATTTTGGCAAGGGTTGTGATTTATCACAGGGCATCAATTTTTCATTGGGACGTCAAACCTTCAAATCTACTAGTGGTTGTAGATGGATCCCTTAGGATTGTTGACTTTGGCCAAACCAAGAAGATAATGTCTAAAGATGGAACCAATTGGCCATCATTTGACATAGGTGAATAAATGTTTGGATTTTTAGTAGCAAAGCAAGGCAAGGGTTAGGGTTCTCTTTCTCTCCCCCACCTTTTTGTAGAAAGAACTGTCGTTGAAAGGAGCTCTGGGAACTGTTCTAGGAACTTGCATCCTGCTCCTCCTGCTCCTCTTCCAACTCCACCGACTCGTTAGAAACGGATTTCTCTTCTTTGTGTGTAAATTCAAATCACATTACACTTGAAAGAAATATTCAAACTCTACCACAAATATGTCTAATTAATGATGTAGTTATATTAACTTTTTTCGTTGGTTTTCCTCTAAACAAAGATATTATGTCCCTACTGCCTCAAGGGCAATCTTAATGGTTGTGTGTGGTGATCTAAACAAACTTACCCTCCTCACTTACCCTGATGTTGGACTGAATTGTGAAAACTTAACCTACTTTTATTACTTTTCCATAATTTTTCCATCCTTGGAAGCTAAATTTCTTTTGCTCCCTCAAAATTATGCAAGTATTTGGAGTCCTAATGGCCACTGGACACAAAGATCTGATGAGATTATAACAGTTTCCATAAACTTTTTTCTGTCATGGTAAAAAATTCATGATGCATGAAGAGTTGCATTGTTAAAAAAAGAAATAAACACAACCATTATTTAGAATCTGGCATTCACAACATTTGGAAGATAAATGGAGTTTTTGGAAGTGTGCGCCTTTGATTAATGGAACAAGAGGTGTGGGTTCCAACATTTTGATATTTACCTTGGGTTTTGTGTTTTGTTGTTTGCAAATATTTCATGCTTTGAAGGGTTTTTTTCATGCCTTAAAGCATCATTGGTGTTGTACCATCATTTTTACATTTACCATGTTGATGCACTAGGTCATGATGTGAACACTTCACATGATAGGTAATAGGCAACAAGCATCTAGAGTAAGACAAATTGATAGTTTCAACCAAAATTAGTCTTCCATCGAACTCAAATGTCTAGTCTTGCATACCTATTCTATTTTGGATCCAAGGTGTAGGATGCCATTGGAATTTCCTAACTCGTGACTTTCTTGAAATGCTGTTAGATTGGGGTTGTTGAAATCTTGTCATATCAAGTTGTGTTGAATGTGGATGACTTGGCAAACCAAGTGGTTGAAATTTTAGATTATTTTGGGTGAATGTTAGCATCTAGACCCTGTTTCCAACACTTTATGTGAATTATGTTGTTGTTTTCTTAACCCCTGAGGTGGAGCTAAATTTGTCATGTTGTAGGCATAGTCTTCATACCAACATTTCTATATTGATAGTGCCAAAACATAACTATACTACATTTGGTTGAAAATTAACAGTTTTGCGTACTTGAATGTGATGGACTTCTTGAGTGTTCTTGTGTTTTTGTAGGTATTCAATATTCAAACATTTCAATTTCCAATCTTAAGTATTTAAACATTTCAATTTTCAATATTTAGACATTTTAATTTTCAATTTTAATATTTAGACAATATAGTTTTCAATTTTCAATATTTAGACATTTTAATTTTCATTTTTTAGTATCGAGACATTTTAGTTTTCAAAACTTTAGATTCCTTCTAAACATTTCACATAGAGATTTCAAATTTTAGTTTTTAGTTCTCAACTTTCAGTATTCACACATCCAAATTTAAACATTTCAATTTTCAAAATTTCAAATTCTAGAAGCTTCACATAAAGATTTCAAATTTCAAATTTCAGTTTTCAACTTTAAGTATTCACGCATCCCAATTCAAACATTTTAATTCACAAAATTTTAGATTCCAAACATTTCACATACAAATTTGAAATTTTAATTTTTAGCTTTCAATATTCACACATCGGAATTCAAACATTTTATTTTTCAAATTTTTAATATATTGTAATACCTTGGTAGGTTTGGCACATGCCTCCCAAATAATTAATTAATTTTGAATATTCAATTTCAGAAAATAAATACTCCTAAAAATTCTTTAATTGCCTTTCTAAGGAGTTGGTCTTTGGAATAAAATGTTGATCATGGTTATATAACATTGGGTAGAACCATTACACAATGAGCTGCTTGTTTTAGAACTATGTTATTTTGGCTTGTTCAATACTAATAAGTAATAAATCATCCATGTATTAAATTAGAATAAATAGATATAAATTTCCATTTGCACTACTTTTTTGAAGTCCCTATTTTTTTATGATTTGTAAGTTTTTCAAGGCTTTTAAGGCTTGGTATAAATGTGTAAATAGTCCATAAAAACCAAGTTGTTGTGCCATGTAAACCTCTTCATGTAGATTGTGATCTAAACACATTGTTTTGACATCCATTTGATTTATCCCCCATCCTTCTTATCCTCCTAGGGTAATCATGATGCAAATATCCTTCATTTAACTAATAAAATAAAAGTTTCCTCAAAAATCAATGCTAGCTTAATTTTCAAACCTTCTAACTATGAGTCTAACTTTTAATTTCTCCAATTTTCCCTCTAATTGTCTTTTTTTCAAAAACCCATTTTATGGTAATCGTTTTTTATTGAGTGGTGAATTTCAAACTCCCAAGTGTTGTTATGCTATTAAGAAGATGAATGCATCTTTATCTCCATTGCATTTTTCCATCTTGCTTCAGCTTTTGCTTTGAAGATATTTGTTAGCTCTTTGTTTGTGACTCTTACTGAATGATCGTTACTTTAGTGGAATTGTGAGGTGATTCAAATGTTTTTAAAACATATTTTTAAAACTTTGATGGTGATTTTGAAATCCATTCAAATCACCTAAACTCTTCCATAGTTTTTTCTTGATGGATGTTGAGTGTCAACGATAAACATCTTGTCATTTTTTGAAACTCACTCGCACATAAGGTGCAATCACATGGTTATCTATCCGTGAAGCAAGGTAGTTCGTTTTGTTTTATCACACTAAGACCTCACAAATCACAATGTTTCATGGTGCTTCATGTTGCACTCTTCATATCTTTGGAAAGCTCTCGATGAGTATGGGTGCAAGTCATGGGTGCATTGACTTGGTTTGAGACTGTTTGGAGCTACGGTGTGGAAGCTGTTGATTATTGAATCATTTTTAGAATGAAAATTAAAGAAAATCGAAATTGAAAACTGGATTTCGGGGCATGATTGATGTTGTTGGAAAGCCCTCCGCAAGAAATATTTTATGGAGTTTATTTCATAATTTTCAGAGCTAAAGTGTGAAAGATATTGATTTTTGGGTGAATTTTGTTGATGGAAATTCAAACAAATGGCCAAAATTGGGTTTGGAAGGAAAAATCAGTTGAGTGTCCGTAATGTGTTCACATTGCGGAATTTAGAAATTTTCAATTCTGAAACTGTGATAAATAAAGAATGCGTTCACACTTGGGGCCAAGGGCACAGGCTACTCTAGTTTAAATGAAAATGAAGTTCTTTGGAGTTTCCATGAGAACCACGGTTATATACATATATATATCACAATCCCTTTCTTTCGAGTTTTTGAGAACCATGGTTCTATAGCCTATATATGTCAGAGTCACGTTCTTTTGTGTGTTCTTCGAGAACCACGGGTATATATCAGAGCGAGGTTCTTTTGATTGTTCGAGATCCGCGGGTACGACGTCAAAGGGGAGCCGACATGAGAACCGGATGGGGGCTCCGGGTTGCTCCGTTTCTGATACCCGCCCAACCCGGGGTGGCGTTTTCCTGCGAGAGAACTGTGGTGTCTGAGTTTTAGGGTTTGCTGAGTTCAGGGTTTTGTGCTTTTGTTTTTGTGGGAAGAGATTTCGTGGGAGGTGGTTTTGTTTTGTTTTGTTGTTGCTGTGGAGCTTGGGAGTGAGAGATCTTCATCGCTCGGTATGTCTGACGATGAAGATGATGCGCTGGAGATGGTACATTACTTCTTTTTTCTTTTTTTTATTCTCAGAAGTTGAAAAAAGCTTAAATTGGTTTTTCTTCTTACGGATGGGAAAATTAGGTTCTCCGGAGAGAGTGGTGACTGCCGTATGAAGTCTTTTTTTTTTTCTTTTTTTTTCCCACGATGGCTGCTGCATCTTGGTTATTGTGTCTTGTTCATTTCCACAAGGAAGCAAGCGTTTCTAGTCGTAGTTTTTTTTTTCTGGTTTTTCATGCGGATGGAAACATTAGGGTTTCGAGAGAGTTAGTGGCGACTGCCGTATGAAGCCTTTTTTTAATTTTGCAGTATGGCTGCTGGATCTTGGTTAATTCTATCCTATTGATTTCCTCAAGGAAGCAAGAGGTTGTAAACTTTTTGTTTTTTCTTTCTTGCGGATGGGAGAATTAGGGTTTCAGGAGAGTGATAACTGCCATAAGAAGGCTTTTGATTTGCAGTATGGCTGCTGCATCTTGATTACCACTGTCTTGTTCATTTGTGGAAGGAAGGAACAGGTTGCAGTTTTTTTCTTTTGGACAGGAGAAACAGTTCTTTGGTGGTGACCGTCTGTCACAGGAGAGGCATTGTAGTATGGCTGCACCCTGGGTTTTTGTAACGGAGAAAATTTCATTTTCTGATCATGTGTTAGGGTTTCTGTTTCTGCAGGCACAAATGAGAGCTGCAGCTAAAGCACGGCAAAGGTCAGATGCAGAGCTAGGTATGGAAGACTTCCTCTGAACTCTGAGTTTGATTCCCCAGAATTCAGAAAGGCAATATTTGCTCATTTTGCTTCATTTCTTTTTGCAGGAATCCCCATGCCAGTGTCATTGGAGTCCCTTCGAGAGCGACAGCAACGACTGCAAGAATCGGTAAGTGTCAAAGCACAGAGACACTGTTACTGTAGGGTTTAGGATTAGATTAGGAGATGTCTGTGTCTGTCTGGGGAGAGCCATGTGCAATTGTTCACCAGTATTTCAACATCAGGAAAGGATATCAGCGCTCAAAGAGCAGCTTATTGAGCCAGAAAATGCTCTTCAGATGAATGTTCTTTACATCACAAATGTGCTGAACTTTAAACCTTGACCATTGCCAAATTGAAAGTGATCTGACCCTGCTAGTCTTTAAGTGGATTACCATGATTGAACTTGACCTATTAGATCAGAAGGAACTAAGGTGTGAAATTCAGCAAAGTTTTATTGTACATAGTCCCAGTGTTCCAGACAATGTGATGTGTCTTTGGAAATCAAGTTAGGAATTTAGATGTGGTTTCATTGTGGGAACTCTGTCTTACCACTACAGGCAATGCAAGCAAATCAATATTTTGAAGGAGACCAGGGGCGGGTCATAGATGGACCAGTAGTGGATACTTCAAAGCAAAATGACCAGAGTCTTGAGGAGGAGGATGATGAAGATGAAGAGGAAGACAATGACAACGAAAATGTGATTATCCTTGCTCATTTTACAGCAACCATAAGGGGAAAAATCTTGGGAGTTGTATCTTTTTTGAGAGCATGCTGAAAAGATCAACTTGTTGTTCCACAAGACTTACTCTGCTGTCCCATGTTCAATTTTCTGCAGTTACCAGAAGCACAATCAGGTGTGGGAGTAATTGATGATTCTGAGGTACATGAGGGGCTCCGAACACACTTTCCTCTCTCCTTTGGGAAGCAGGAGAGCAAGCAAACTCCACTAGAAGCAATTCACTCCAAAACAAAGCGGTCAGAAGCTCCCATCAACAAGCTTGATAAGGTGAGCATACCTGGCTATCACTTGTGTGCTCTCCAAGCTATTGTTCCTTTGCTTCCTGACAATATGCCAAACCTGATCTGCAAAGATTAATTTTGAGCCAGTTGTATATCTCTTTCAAGCATATGATTCTCAAGTGCTTGCAAACATCATGACAGAGTCTTCTGGTTGCTGCCTGAAGTGAAATTGAAATTTAGGACATGGATTTTTATTTTTGTTTTCAAAAAAAATTGTCCTAAGTTTTGAGCCTTTTCCATGAGGAAGGTGATGTTTTGATACTTTGTGAGTTACTTTCTAAAGTTATGACCTGACTCTTTCTTGATGTATTTGGTTTGGTGTGCTTGAACTGATGTACCAGTTACTCCTTCAAACTATTTTTGTAGAGCCTTCTATACAATCTCATGGATATGTTCTTTCAAGAGGAGGCCTATAAATAATTGTTTTGGTCTGTCAAATCATGAGAACCAAAGTGATTGTAATGAAATCATGAGAAGTTTTAAGTTGTGGTAACTTTTCATGAAGGGACCATTCTAATTTACTCCTGTGTGTCTCCTACAGCAGTATCCTGCAAGCAAAATGAAGGTACAAGGACTGGGTTCCATTCAGTTCACTTCTGGTGAAACTGCAGTTGTTGGACCTCTTCGACCGCAGCTAGGTAGCAATGATGAGGCTGAAGAAATCATAGGACCTCCAAGGCCTCAAACCAATGAAGCAAGCAGTGAGGAAGATGATGACATAGATGATGAGGAGGGTGAAGATGTTTATCGCATCCCTCTCAATAACGAGATACGCCTCAAGGGTCACACCAAGGCATGCCATCCCTGCTTCCTTGAATCTTGAGGTTCGTCTACAGATATTGGGACATGACAGCTTATGTTTGTTAGAGAACAGCATTTCTATATGCAGTTCATGTACCCCTTAAGATGCCTGCTGTAAACTGTATATCTTCTTGAAACATCTGACATGCTAATTTGAGTTTTGGGATCACAGGTTGTGTCAGCAATAGCTGTAGATCCAACTGGATCAAGGGTGTTGACTGGTGGATACGATTATGTTGTCAGAATGTATGATTTTCAAGGCATGGATTCTCGTTTAAGATCATTCCGGCAGGTTGAACCCAGTGAAGGTCATCAGATCCGTGCCCTAAGCTGGAGCCCAACAGCTGATCAGTTTCTGGCTGTGACTGGCTCAGCCCAAGCGAAAATTTATGACCGGGATGGCTTTACATTAGGGGAGTTTGTGAAGGGAGACATGTATATTCGTGATCTCAAGAACACCAAGGGCCATATTTCTGGACTTACTGGTGGCCATTGGCACCCTAAGGACCGAGAGACTGCTCTTACGTCCTCAGAGGATGGGTCTCTTCGAATTTGGGATGTGACCAACTTCAAAACCCAAAAGCAGGTGAGCATCATCTCAAAAGATTCAGAGCAGTCTTTTATCATGAGCATACCCAAAGTGGATTCTGGGTTCATTGGAATTTTTCTCATTTGTAGTTCATTCATTTATTTTGCAGATTTAGGATTCTGAGTTTTCCAGTTGCTTTCAGAAATGCAGAAGAAATTCAGGACACAAAATTTTTCAGAATCTTGTGCGCAAAATTTTTAGCATATTATAGGTCCTTCTATACACCCAGTTGGCAGTGGATGAAATTAGTGTTGAGTAACAGCAGCTACTCATTGCCACTCTTTGTGAAGGTGATGTGTTCTGATGCTTTATGAGTGACACTCACGAGGTCATGACCTCACTATTCTTATCATGTTTGCCCAAAACTGGCATAATGATTAACTTCAAAATATTTGTAGAAAGTTATCTCTGCAAACGCACACATATATATGTTAGGATTCTTGTACTGGAGGGTTTTAAATATAGGACTTTTTCCGCCTCCTCATACTTGCTACTTTGAGTGGGCTTTTTCAGTTTTGTAAATGAAATTTATCTGAAAAATATTGTTTGTTGGCGTCATGAGTTCTTGTATTGAGAAATTGGTGTTTGAGTTTTGGGGATTTTAAGGTCTGGTGCATTGAGTGGTTATTTGGTGTTTGAGAGAAGATAGAAGATGCACAGGGTGGTGCTGGTGGTCTGAAACAAGGAGAAATATGCTGATTATTTGGACTTGCCTGTAGGTTATAAAACCAAAGTTGGCCAGGCCAGGGCGTGTGTCAGTGACAGCCTGCGCATGGGGCCTGGATGGCAAGTGTGTGGCAGGAGGTCTAGCAAATGGCTCTGTACAGGTTAGTGAATATGTCCCTTCACTGATGAGCATGTTGTGCTGACGCATTACGAGTTCTTTTCACAGTGGTGTAGATTGCACAGTCCTCTTCAGGAAGGGTTCCTTGTCAAAGTGTTTCTCTCCTTGCTCTTGTAATCACCTTTGGCTTTTCATGCATGTTTTGTCACTGTCCTCTCTGCTCTTCCTAAGCATGCATTTCCCAGCATACAGTGCATGCTACCATATTTTATTGGGTTTGTGGAACAATAATTCTTGTTGTATTTTTGGGAATAAAGGTGTGGAATGTCAAGCCTGGATGGGGAAGCCGACCTGACATCTTTCTGGAGAAAGCTCATGAAGCAGGGGATGATGTAACAGGCCTTTGTTTTTCTGCAGATGGACATACTCTTCTCTCTCGTAGCACAGATTCTACTCTCAAGGTAAGTTCTTGTCCTGTGCACCTGATGAAATCTTTCCATTGTATAGCAAAGAGAAACAACTTAATTGTGTACAATGTTTTGGTTGTGGACAGGTATGGGATTTGCGCCAAACGAGATCTCCTCTCAAGGCATTTAAAGATCTCCCAAACTCCTATGCTCAAACCACAGTTTCTTTCAGCCCTGACGAGCGGTTAATTTTGACTGGAACGTCAACTGAGAAAGAAGGAAATGCAGGTGGGTTGTTGGTTTTCTTTGATAAGGAGCGATTGGAGCTTGTGTGCAGAGTTGGGGTCTCTGCCAATCACAGTGTTGTGTGTTCTGTTTGGCATCCTCGACTGAATCAGGTTCGCTCTCACCCTAATGTTTCATGCCATCCATGTTTTGTTTGTTCAGTGAGGTTTTGAGCTTGCAATGTCCTGAAATACACCTCTCTCCCTCTTTGCTATCGATGTAAGGTCTCTCTCTCAATGGCTGACCTTACATCATTTGCAGATTTTAGCAACAACAGGAGATAAAAAGGAAGGTGCAACTCATGTTTTGTATGATCCAGCAATCAGTGAGAGAGGTGCTCTTGTGTGTGTTGCACGTGCTCCAAGGAAAAAGTCTGACCAAGATTTTCAGGCAAAGCCAGTGGTGCATAACCCACATGCACTGCCTTTGTTTCGAGATGAACCCAGCAGAAAGCGGGCACGTGAGAAGGCCCGCACTGACCCAAAGAAATCTAAGCGACCAGACCTGCCTGTCACAGGGCCTGGGTTTGGAGGGCGTGTTGGGACAACCAAAGGCAGCTTACTTACTCAGTATCTCATGCGGGTAATGCTTTGCCATGTCTTTTTCCTCAATTTGATGCACTGGAGCATGAGATCTCCAAGCACAATATGAGCTCACCGTTTGGTGATCTGTAAAGCTTTTGTTTTGATGCACAAATGTTTCAACTGTGTAACTGTGTATGCTAGGTGTTCTCCTCATTGTTATCTTAATAAGCAGATTGGAAACATCTAATCAGCTCACCATTAGATCATTAACAAGTTTTTTGCTTGTGTTTTTGGACAATGCAGTCCTTTTTGAAAACATTTCTGGCTGAAGAAAGAAATAAATATGAATATAGTGTTTGTATAGTGAGTTTGCAGGGTCATAGAATGGGCAATCTTCTCATCTAAGGTTTTTGCCTTGAATAAAATGAGAAGGCCAACATCAGAGCTGAATGTGGACATTGAATTGCAGGAAGGTGGAATGATAAAAGAGACATGGATGGATGAAGACCCCCGGGAAGCCATCTTGAAGCATGCTGAAGCTGCTGCAAATGACCCATTCTATATTGCACCTGCATATGCAGAAACTCAGCCTGAGACCATCTTCCAGGAGTCAGATGAGGAAGAAAAGGAGACATGAAAACTTGTGATACAATGATTATCCGGTTGCTCTTTCATGTTCTTTTTATTGTTGTGAGCAGAGGAAATTTAGGATATACGGTGCTCATTCTGACAACTTACCCAAAACCAGACAGTCATGATGAAATACTCTTTGCCATACAATAGTCACATTTCTAAGCTTGAGTTACTGCCAAAAGTTTTGGCAGCTATGGTTGTTCAGAGATGTGGCAAAATTTGAAAGATGTAAACTATTCTCTATGTCTTTATCTAGTTGGGATTTGCCACCAAGTTCTGTTTTGAGGATTGAGAGTATCCAGCAGTATGGTCCTGGTGTGAGATTTTCTTCAATTGGAAGGCAATCAGGGACTTGTCCATTGACAGGTGAGAGGTCACTGGTTGAATGAACTGGGAGTAGTTTGGGGCTGGTGGGGAACTATCCTCCCTGTACTGTGGTGGGATGTGAACATTGCCAGCCCTTTTACACTCTATGACTATCTGGAAGGGAAATAGCACCCCCATGCTCCTCAATGAGCTTTCATTTAAGCATTTGTTCTCTGAGGGGGTCCCACTTGCTGGGAGCTTGTGCTGAAGCTTCCCCTCTCCAGATGCATTCCAAGGCTTTGATGATGTCCTCCTCTGTGATGGTGCCAATTGTTCCTTCCCCAACAATCCCACATTGATTTCTCCAGCCTGAGTGGCTCTGGATGTGCTCTGCCCTTGTTGACCACTGTTTGTGTAAGTGTGCTGTTGTTGACATGCAGTGTTTGATCCATGGGGGAAGGGTGTTGACTGTTTATGGAACTCTGCAACAGCTCCTACCCTTGTACTACCAACACAACTGTGATGTCTTCAAACTGCTGGAATCTGAAATATTCAAATTGGGGCTGCTGGATTGCTTTAAATACTTAATTATTTTAGTCAAAATTGCTGAGTATCAGTGGCAGGTACAGTACTCTGTCAAGTTCCAACTATCTTTGCAGTGTTCTTGGAGGCAATGACTGCAGGCACCACAAACCTACAGATTCTTGAAAAGGCAAGGCACCAGAGGCTGCTGTGATGAGCCCAAATATGACAGTCAGTTTCTCTCTATGGTAACATATATGAATCACCACTTTTTGTCTTCCTCTTCATTGTGCAGCAGAAACTTGGCACCTGCCACAGCCCACAGTGATCATCTGCCAAAAAAAATCCTTTAATCCTGCATGGATTTCAACAATTCAAGGATGCGAATGGTCATCAACTCCAAAAGCATGCACCTTGTTATTCACCTCAGTTCGGGTGACACATGGCTTTCTCTTTCACAGCCTTTTCCAACCTTTGTTGTTGAACTTTCACACTAAGGTCCCACTTGCCACCAGCAGCACAGATGTTCATTAGCAGCACATAGCCTGTGGTACTGCCAGGATCCAATTCGAGAACTTTTCTTGCAGTTTGTTCTCCCATCTCTGCATCACCATGATTTCTGCAAGCACCAAGCAAGGTTTCCGTACAGCAGCATCCTGTACACAGGGCATCATGGTGATCAGATCTTCTGCCTCGTGCAGAAGGCCTGCACAGCCAAGAAGATCAACTACGCAAGCATAGTGATCCAAAGCTGAAGAGACATTATAAACCAAACCCATGGATTCAAAATAGTGCAGACCTTCATCCACTAGGCCTGCATGGCTACAAGCTTGAAGAAGAGCAATAAAAGTGATCATATCTATCTCTACATTTTCTTGACACATATGTTCAAAATGCCCAAGAGCTTTCTTTGCCTGCCCATGCATAGCATATCCTCCAAGCATGGCATTCCAAGCAGCCAAATTGCAAGTGGTAATCATGTCGAACACTCTCTGTGCATCCTCTACAGCCCCACATTTCACATACATGTCAATGAGGCTACTACCCACAAAAACATCAGATTCAAAACCACATTGAATGATCTGTTCATGAACATGCTTGCCCTCTTCAAGTGCCCCTACACTAGTACACACATTCAGCACCCCCACAAAGGTGACAGGTCTGCCTCCATCCCCTTGTGCTGCAATTGTTTAAAAAGTTCCAATGCCTTCTGCCCTTGCCCACATTTCACATATCCCAAAATCATGGCATCATGTGTGGCCATCCTGTTGAACACTCTGCGTGCATCCTCTATAGCGCACCACATTTGGCATACATGTCAACAAGGCTACCATCAACAAAAATATCAGATTCAAAACCACATTGGATAATTTGTTCATGGACACGCCTGCCCTCTTCAAGTGCTCCTACACTAGCACATGCATTTAGCACTCCCACAAAGGTGCCAGGGTCTGCCTCCACCCCTTCATGATGCATCTGTTGAGACAGTTCTAATGCCCTCTGCCCATGCCCATGTTTCACGTGTCCCAGAATCATGGCATTCCAAGAGACAACATTGCGTGTTTTCATCTGTTTGAATACTCTCTGCGCATCCTCTATGACTCTACATTTTGCATACATCTCAAAAAGGCTGCTTCCCACAAAAATATCAGACTCACAACCATTTTGAACAATCTGCTCATGAATGTGCCTGCCTTCTTCAAGTGCCCCTAAAGTAGCACATGCATTCAGCATGCCCACAAAGGTGACAGAATCTGGTTGAACCCCTTCACGTTGCATTTGCCCAGATAGTCCCAAGGCCCTGTCTGCTTGCCCACATTTCACAAGTCCCAGAATCATGGCATTCCAAGAGACCACATTGCATGTGGCCATCCTATTGAACACTCTCTGCACATCCTCTATGCGCCCACATTTGGTATACATGTCAATGAGGTTAGTACCCACAAAAACATCAAACTCACAACCACTTTGTGTAATCTGTTCGTGAACATGCCTGCCTTCTTCAAGGGCTGTTATGCTAGCACATGCATTTAGTAACCCTACAAAGGTTACAGGATCTGGCTGGACACCTTCAACTTGCTTTTGTTGAGACAGTTTCAAATGCCTGCAGCCCTTGCCCACATTTCACATGTCCCAAAATCATGGAATTCCATGAGACCACATCGTATGTGGCCATCCTGTTGAACACTAGTTGTGCATCCTGTATGCTGCCACACTTGGCATACATGTCAATGAGGCTGTTCCCCATGAATATATCAGATCCAAACCCACCTTGAATAATCTGTTTGTGAACACACCTGCCTTTTTCAAGTGCTTGTGAGCTTGAACATGCATTCAGCACTTGCACGAAGGTAAAACTGTTTGGAATCATACCCTCTTGTTGCATTTGTTCAAAAAGCTCCATTGTCTTCTCATAATGCCCAGCCTGGGCACATCTTGCAAGCTTCACATTCCACTGGAATATATTCAATTGTACACTTCCTGGTGCCATTTCTGCAAGCTTGGCTTCCAACCATGGGGGATTTGATGTGCCATTGAGCCACAGTGCCTGTTGTGTAGTCTTATGTTTGAAATCAGGATACCTTGCATTCACCTACAGCCAGGAATAAGGAATCCAAACCCAGCTGAAGAGTCATGCATTCCTCACAGATCAGTGCTAACCAGGCTATCATGACAAATAAAAACAATGTACTGACATCCTCCATAAACAAGGAGACATGACAGAAGTTATTGCATGTACCTTCTCTGACCTGTGGTCCCACCATTGCAAAGGATCTGAAAAGAACTCCTGCTATAGTTTCTCTACAATCCTTTTCTTGCCTGCCACAAAAACAGCAGGACCTGAATAAAAAGACAAACTCTCAAAGGGGAGTTCCTTTCTTTATTGTCATGAATCCTGCTCACAAGTATGCACCATATGAGAAACATTGCAGTTAAGGCCATATTGTGCATAAAAATTCCATTTGAATACATCAAAAACTTAAGCAGTGCAGTCAATGGCATATCCCATTCCTACAATGCTGTCAGTGTTTTTCAATCAAGACAAGGTTGAGAAATCTTCATCACAGTCAAATGTGAAGTCAAAGGAAGACACATCATATGAGCTTAAAGATTCTATCTGAGGACACGAAAAACTCAAGCAATGCAGACAATGGCACATCCCATTCCTACAATGCTGTCGGTGATTTTCAATCAGGACATGGTCATGAAATCTTCATCACATTCAGATGTAGAAGTGGAAGCAAGACACATCTCCCTCTGCATTTTGATATTTGCTGCCAACACTAAGTTGCAAGTTCAGTATAGCTGAACAAAGTAGGATTTGCTCCTGTACCCGTTTTTTTTTATTTTGCACATGGAAGACACTGGAAATCGGCTTCTGTCTTGGGCTAATTGCATTCTACCACTGAGCACGATAAGGATAAAGATGGTGTGTAGACCTGAGAATCTAGTAAGCTGAGAAAGTGCAATACCTACCACTTACCAGATAATCCACGATTCCCAAAAACACAAAGCACCTGCTCACCTAGAAATGCTTCTGCTGTTGTTATTTGAAGAAGATCTCGTTCACTAGAGGAAGCTAAAGCCATGCAGTGAGGTCCAGAACCTGCCACAATTGTGCAGTTGAATTTTTATCGTATTCTTCAGAAACATCCATCGAAAAAGGGTTTGAATGATCAAACCCTTGCTTGTTGACTCCTGCTAAATTTCTCAAAACTCTACAGAAGCCAGATGCAGCAGTTCGAATGAGGTCGTGTATAGGTTGAACCAAAAGCTTAGGAAGCTGAGAAATCGATGATTTCTTCAGCTCCAGTCTAAATTCGTTCAACATTAAAAGGGTCCTGGTTGACGGCCATAACGAACAGCAACCACCAGGCAGACAATAAGACTTAGAAGAAGGTATGAAAGCTCAAAAGGAGAAGACGAGATGCAATTTGGAACTAACGCAAAAACTCGCCGCCCCACCGACGCGCAATATTTGCAGTGAATTGTCGCATTGTTATAACACTAGCGCAAGGGGAGAGCTCACAACGGAAAAACAAACCGAATCGACGAAGAACCTTTCACTTGCTCGCCGCCATGACAGTTTCACCAGTGTCAACTAACAAGCCATTCCCAACCCACACACACTGCATACGATCAGTGCAACTGAAAAACAACAGACAACAGGCGCAAAACTTTCCAAAGATCTCCTCACTCACGAGAATGAAATCGGCAAGCTCGACAAAAACTCTCTGATCCCATCATACCATAATAATTTGGTTTCCGACACTCATCGCAAGCTTGATCCACCATCTCCATCTCTCTCCACCCTCATCAGATGGAACAATTTTCCTTCATGAAGATGCAGAAATCTGAGCTTGATGATCTCCCTCATCTCCCTCTCCCTCTCTCTCCATTCTCATCAATGCAACAACTAACTCATGACCATGCAGGAACCTAAGCTTGATGATTCCCATCTCTATCTCTCTCTCTCCAATTTTCATCAGATTCTACAATTGCCCCATGACCATGCAGAGAGATCTCTTGCAAAATCTGAGGCTAAGAATTGGGTTGAATGTAGTAATCTTTCATTCTGGGTTCTTGCACTTTCTATGAATAGATAGCTTCCATTTTAGGTACTAGGGTTTTCATCTCTGGCTTCAAATCTGAAATGGACTTGGTGCTGAATTATGATCACTGAGATGATCAATGGCCTCAAAAATCACCACCATATTTCATTACAGATAAAAGCTACTTTTTTCCACAACCTGTAGATGTTTTCCACAGCCTATTGCTTCCCTAGAGCATAAGCTACTGTAAACAATGCAACTCATGCCACCCTGTTGCTGTATTCATTCAGGCTCCAAATTTATTGGACTCAAAATCAGAATTCAGAAGTAATGCTCAAATAACATAAAACTACACAAAGTACAGCAAACATCCATACTTGAATTCAATCCTGATATATAAAAACACAAGCCAAATAAGAAATCATTGAGAATATTAATCCTGGGCCACCTTTCTAATAAATGCAGATTAGAGAAATTGCTAATCCCACACTGACTACAATAACCAAAAAGGAAGATTTGATGGCAGCTGCACCTTGTTAAATCAGTCAAGAGGATCACATGGCCTGTGCACCTCTATTTGTGATCTTTCTCATTGCATTAACTGATTTGCTTTGAGAGAGGAACAGTAGAAGACTCTTTTATGGAACTCTTTTATTTACCTTGGTCAGACCTTTGGCAATCACATTGCACTTCTTGAAAGATGAAGGACAGGGGCAATAAGAATTGTTTGTTATAAGAGAGCTCGGAGGGTAACATGGAGGGATTCTTCTGAGAACCAGTCATACATGCCTGGCATTGCTTCTTCCACCTGCTCCTTGAACTTAGCTAATGCCACAGGAATGCTTGACAGAAAATGGACAAGTGTGACACCTCCCTTGTAGTCCCTGTAATGTGTTGAGCGATTTCCTAACAGATGGAAATCCCATGCAACACTGATTAGTAGTGCTGAGAAAACAAAAAATTGAACTACAAAATGAAAAGAACTGTAATTCAACCATTTTTTTCTTTGAGAAAATATGGAAACAGCCAGCTGAAAAAATTGCTTACCATCTTTTGATGCATGGAAGTAGTAAGAGTTGAGATTATGTCTGAGGAATGCATCAAGGACCTTCCGGACACTGGCCTGCTGCTCTGGTGAAGGTCCAGAAAGATCAACTGGAGCTCTTAGAGGAATATCTGTCACCAGCATAGGATGCTCAAGACAGCAATCTGCATAGAGTACGACTGAGAGCTTGTTGACTATAACTGGTTCTGATGTTGATGCCAAAGTTACACTTTCTTTGCTGCAGAATTCAAGCATGGAAATACCTCAGACAGAACAGTACACAACAGTTTTGTTGCACAATCACACTTAGTTTTTTTCTTATTGTTCCTTGAGTTAGCCCTGCATCAGCCACCCTGCATGCTGTTGGCAGTGTAAGAAAAATGAGGATACAGTTTCTTGTGCTCCAGAGGAAATGCTAAACTACTACTACTACTACTACTACTACCTGCAAATGTCATGCAACCTCTGTAGTTGTTCCATGCTCAGCCGCTGATTGTCCTGGAGGCATGCAAGGCTAGTTTTGGGCCATTTGGAGCCTGGATTTTCCTTCACAAGTCCTGGATATTCCTCATCAATATGTTCTTTTAACTGTATTCCCACACATTGTAACATCTTCCACAGAAATTCACTTCCAATCTTTTCATACTTGAATTACTCACAACATGATCAAAAGACTCTCAAAGACAGAAGAATAATCCTCATGGCACTTGATTAATCCTCAAATTGAGAGCTTAATTAAAGAGAAAACCGATCTCAACCACAGAAGGAAGAAATTTTGAAAAACATTCCAAAATATAAACAATTGATTATTCTTGCCATGAATTAGGGTTGATTTCCAAAACTCCGGCTTCCCTCCCATCCTCCTTCATGCAAGAAAAATCTCCTCGAGAGTATTTTTTTCATTTGTCAAAAGCTACCAAGAACGACAAATTTTTTTTTGATACAATATAAACAAAAGGACAAAAAGCACAAAGAAACAAAGAGGTGTAAGTACCTGCAGAAGGGAAGGAGGAATGCCACTGTAAGCGATGGTGAGAACCCCCTGCCAACTGACAAAAAACTCCATTGCTTGAAATGTGGCAGCCCTTGTCTCTGCCACCATCGCCTCCAACTTCCCACGCCACATCACTCCTGCTCCTCCTCTTCCTCCTACGCGTCCTCCTGCTACATCATCAGCCGATTCCACTTCTGAAAATTCTACAACAGCAGCGGCCATCTCTCTCTCTCTCTCTCGCTCTCTCGTCTTCTCCAGCTCCGTGCTTCACAATACTGTGCACGTCTTCATAGAACCGGCGGGTTTTTCTCCCGAGAACGTAGTGTTGTGAAGGTATCCGGCTTGCAGTGTTAAATCCGGGGGTTCCGGTTCTTGTGACCCAGACATGAGCTGCCATTTATTTATTTATTTATTTATTTTTTGGGGGAACTGGCACAAGAGTCCAACTGCGGAATTAGTCTTTTATTAGATGAGTAATCAAAATTGGAATCGTGAAAAAAATATTTTTGAACATGGATTTAGGTTTTTAAAATTTAAATAAGTTGATTCTTTTTTTAAAATTGACAAGGAGGTTGAATTTTATAGTTATGTATTAAATTTAGTTAATTATCACTTAGCTTCCAGGTTTTTAGGGAAAATAATTAATTACCAAAAATAAATTTGGCATATGATTTTTAGATTTTAAAGTATTTGATTATTTCAGAAAAATATTAGGTGTGTTATGTTAGGTGCTTAGTTAAATCTTGATTAGGTCTTTGTCTTAATTTACATTAATATAGTTAAAATTGTATTTCAACTTGAAACCAATTTTTAAGCGTGAATTAGGTTCAAAGTATTTTGTGTTTCGGATATAATTTAAAATTTTGTGTGTTCTAAATCATTTTTGATAATTTAATATTTTTATGTACATCTTATTTATTTTGTAATTTGTTTGTGTTATTCAAATTTTCTTTTGCACATGGTCATGGCCTTAGCTTGTGTGTTGTTTTTTTTATTGTGTTGGGCTTGAATTTTTATTTGTTTATAAATGACTTATATTTTGAATTGTCAAAAATCAATTTTAAAATTTTACATAACTTAAGAAATTTAATTTTGCACCAAATTTGGTTTAGCAAGTACCATGGTATGTTTTATTTTGGTGAAAATTGTATCTTGTTTTTTTTTTGTGTGTTGAGTTATAGTTGGGGAGGAAGTTACAAGAAAGGTCATTTTTTGGTCTACTTTTTGAATTAAAGAAAGGCAATGTAGCCCCAAAAAAAAATTGTACCCAACAAAATTTAGGAAAATTACATTTTTCCATATCTAAAAATGAACCAAGAAAATCATGTTGAAAAACAAACAAAAATCAACACACACACTTTTAAAAAATATAATTTTTTTTTGTTTCTATTTATTGTTTATTGTTTACAATTTTACGTCCATTTGGGACCAGAGAATCCACTAGACAAAAGATAGATCATGGAGGACAAATTGTCCTTTAGTACTGGTAGCATGCCACAAACTTGGCTAGGGCAACTATGTTCGAAGTCTGCATGAACCTAACAAGAGTGCTTGTGTGGGTGAGGGGCAGGGCTAAACAAAAGCGTTCCCTAACTTTCTATGTATTTAGACACACAAGGAGCAAGTGCTTTTCATCCTCTTCCTTCCCCAAATCGTAGCCTCGACAAAGCCTTTTTACGTATGGCACACCTTTCCACGCACGTAACACTACCTCACATTGCATGTTGCTACACTGAAATTAAGCTAGAGTTTTCTGTAACTGAACACAACTGATGTCACACAAGTAGCTTTCACTTTCGTACGACCTACCCTTGAAGCTCAAATATATTGTTTGCATGCTAGTCCCGATCTCGCGGTTGTTAAAAAACTTTTCAATGAAAGCCAATGGCATATTATCTTTCACCCTTTTTACACTCAGCATTGTGTGGGGAAAACTTGGAAGGGGTGGGGCTCAGCCTCCTAATTGATTGAGCTTCTCGTCGTAAATTTAGCATCAACTAACTACACTAACTATAATGTGGCCAACTTAGCCATCTGAGCTCCCACCTATACATTGTGCGCATTACACCAAAGTATTTGGCTTTTCGTCTAACCTCTCACCCTTGCTAGACGGGTAGGATGTATGTGCGTTATCCCAGGAACCGTTCCTAGTGACGATTGAATAGTCCTCGCATAAAGCGCACGGGTCGTTGCAAGCTAAAGCGCCGTTTCCAACGGCAGTTGAACTAGAGGCAAAAAACTTGGCACCTCCTAGGGCTGATTCTTGAGTAGCCATTTTCTCATGGATCCAGCCCAACATTTCTTTCCCATAGTAAGCATAGTGAACTGGGCTTCCCATGCTTTTCCCAAGATGTGGTTTGTAGTGACCGTGCTCACATGGTTATAGTTCAGCAACGCTTGTCCCCATGCAAAGTGTTCAAAGGGGAATTTGCCAAATTATACCAGCATGATGGACGTGCTAGTTGTTTTTCGCACCCTAAGCAAAGACTTGAAGAACCCTCAGTGCACTATTTCAATAACCTCTATTTTTTTGGAGTCCACCCAAACCTCACGTGCATAAGTTGTTATAGAACACACCAACGTGTTGAAAAGGTTATAGTATAGCTTAATGTCCATAATACATACTTCTGCACAACAATAGTTCAGTGCAAACAACGAACACCTACTTGCAACTGCTAGATGTTCCACTACACTGTCCAAGTTCAGGGTGGTCTTGAATAGGATCCCCAAGTATTTGAAGGTCTACACACACTCAATAACGTCACCTTCGAACATAAACTTTTGGCATGGGTGAACAAAATTGAACACCATGACTTTTGTTTTTTTCACATTCATTGTAAGTCCACATTTAGCACATAATTGTTGGAACGCGTTTAACTATTATTATAATCCCACCTTTGACTTCGACGTCAGAACGAGGTCATCTGCAAAAAGCAACAACCATACATGCACGTCTGTTAAGGCTAGTGCATCACATTTTCTATTGTTTAAACACCCCTTTATGGCATCCAAATATAGCCCAAACAGTAGGGGGCGGAGAAGACAACTTTGTTTCACACCTTGCTAACACTTGAAATTAGAGGTGACACCCTCGCTCGGGTGTTTAATGCGTACGGTATCCTTGACATACATCGTTTATAGGCCTTGCAAAAAATGTCCTTCCACCTTGAGGCCAACCAACACCTGCCAAAACATTTCATGTGGCATAATATCAAACGTTTTTCTCAAGTCCACAAAACAACAATAGAGTGGCTTCTTTTTTGCCTTGTTTTGTTTTATCAGAGTTCACAATATGAAAAGTTGGTTAGTAGTGCGGTAATCTTTGCAAAACCTAGCTTGATCCTTGGCACGCAGCCCATGTTGTTCAGCCCACTTATTCAACCTTTTGTTCAAGATCATAGTGAACAATTTTGCTAGGATAGGCCCAACTATTATCCCCCTATAGTTGTCAAATTTGGAAGCATCGCCCCCTTTAAAGAATGTGTGGACCACCTTAATGGAAAGGGCTTTTGGAAAGCCTTCCTCTAAAAAACAATTGAACGTTGTCAATAATGACATGTGTAGAGCTCTCCCGCATCCAAAATGAATTCAGCTTTCATACCATCCAAACCAACAACCTTGTTTCTTTGTAGTTTTTTTAGTGCTTGAAACAGCTCAACAAGTGTGATATCTATGTTCAAGGTGTGGTTAGGTGGAGGTTCGATCACTTAAGTGGAATGATCAATTTGCAATCGTATAGGTGGCAAAAATTGACCAACTAGCCCGCGAAAACCTTCCAAAAGCGTAGTTGCATTAATCTTGTCCATAACAGGTGCCTTTGGCTCATACTTTTTCAAAAATGAAAGCACATCCACCTTGGCAAGCACACATATGTTGAGCCTTTGCAGTTTCCCAGAAAACCCTACAACTAACTTAATCAAATGGTGGATGGTGATTGGATCATATTTGAACATCTTGAAGTCCGTTGAAGCTTTTTGGTAGGTACAACATCTCTTCATTCTCCATTTTACAAATAACCTTTTTTTCCCACACCCAAAAACCAAAAAATCATGAACCTTGTTCACAAAATTCACACCAAATGCCACCACCCCCTTGGACACTATTACTAAGATGTGATTTTCCCAAAAGCGTGTTTCTAGCCTCCACACCCAATCAACTTGACAAACAAAACAAAGGGGGTGTGTCACATTGTGGCCTCACCATTTACATTATTAAAAAGGATCTTAAGGCAAAAAGAAAAATTACAGAAACTCAAATATTCCACCATGCAAAAATGTAATCTTCAGAGAAATCTTCTAAAAGAAAACCAAAAAATCCTTCAAGATATCATAACCCTAAAACTAATCTCAAGTTTCAACACAAGCCAAAATATCATGTATAAAAAATCCTCATATAAAAAATAGACCTATTATTATTATTATTATTATTAATTACCTAGGGGCCAAAATCCATTAAGCTAGCTACTATACTCTATAATGAATCTAAACACAATGTCCTTTTTGCCTTGGTAGTAGGCAAGGCCAACAAACTACCTTCCTTTATAGATAGATTGGCCTAAATTTGGGGTTAAGTACCTAAATTAGCTTAATCATCACAAATTTTGGAGGGGGGGAACAAAAAAAAAAAAAAAAAACCAAAACCCTAAAACTCTTAACCTCATGAGGGGGTTCAAAAACAGACTTGAAAAAGATTAAAAATCATTAACTTTTTTAATTAGCACTAATCAAGTATTTTTGGCTTTGTTAAGCACCTACCCAAATTAGCTTAATCGTGCGCCGCTAATGAAAGTGAGGACGAACAGTTGTTTGTTCTTAGTGTTGTTGGTTGCTCGTTGATTGTTTGTTTGCAGCGATGGTGGATTGGCACGCGAAGAATTTCTGCTCCTGCTGCTGATTTTGCTCCCTCTTGTTTTTCTTTTCTTCCGTTTTTCGGAAGATTGAGGGACATTCATAGTCTGTTTGTTTTACCTATCGTCAGCCATGGATAGCTTGTCGTTGCGCCTGTGCCCTCCTGCTGCTCACCCAGCTACCACATCCTCCAGGTCTGTTCTTTCTACTTGTTTTGTTTTTTTCTTGTTCTTGCAATCCTTGAGTGCCCGTTTTTTTTTATTTATTCCCCCTTGGGGTTTTATTTTGTTTTTGTTTTTGTTATTTTTTGGTGGGATGGACTATTGTGGTTTCCATCTTCTTCTTCTCTCTTCTTTTGGCATTCCAATGCTTCACTGGTTATCAGGGATCATATATATTTGTGTGTGTTTTTTTGGTTTGTTTGCTGTGGGTTTTTTTTGTGGATTTTTGTGTGGGGAGTGCATTGGCTAAGTGGTAGTTTGTGTCGTTTTCCTGATGTGCAATGTAATTTGGGTACAAGTGTGTGTGAGTGACTCGGAGCTTTTAGGTTATTGCAATAGGATAAAGATGTTGGTGCGGGAGGTTAGATTTTAGCGGATTTTGGAGGAAGTGAGCGCCTTTGAAGGAATGGAGATGTTAAACCCTAGTTTGGGATTTCTCAGGAGTTGGGGTGGGAGGAGATGGATATTAGGTCTTGGATTGTTGTCGGTGGCTAAGGATGTATGGTTGTTGGTCTTCTTCTTCTTCTTCTTCTTATGCCTTGATATGTCTATTTTTGTGCTTCTACTTCCCTCTGTCCATGCTTGGCTATACCCTGTTCCTGCACTTGTGTGCTTTTCTTTCTTACCAAGGTACTTTATATCTTGCACACTAGCTTGTTAAACCTTGCTTGTTAGACACTCGTAGTCAGTTTTCTGAACCCTAGGTGTTATGACAGTTCTTGCTTTTGCTGCATTGTGGCAAAGACATGATTTTGGAATGTGGAGGAAGCGCACAGCTTTTTCCACATACAGATTTAATTACAGACTACATGTTTTCATTTATTAGGGTTCCTGTCTCTTGAATTGTTTCTGTGGTGGGACATTGTTGCTGGGGGTCAAGCAGTAATGGTGGGCTGTAATGGAAAGGAATTGGAAGAAAAATGAGAGAGGATTGATCATTACCTGGTTGATGTATATAGTGCAATGTTGCAAGCAGAATCACAGCTTTTTTCTTGTATCATAACATTTTGCAACATATCAGGCAAGTCCCACTATGTGCAAGGAACTGATTAAGGAAAGAGATTGGTTGATGAGGAGGACAGGTTCGTGTCTGCCAATGTGGGTGGAGTATTGGCATGCAAGCGGACTACAGGGATTGCAGCTTTGCATCCAGTCACTAGTCTAGCTGTCCCTTGCTGTGTTCATGGGGAAGGGAGATTAAAGTACCAAGCTGTGGGATCTGCTGTGGCAGACTCAGGCTCTGAGAATGCTGGGGTCTTGCATCAGACCACAAAACTGGGTAGGAAATCCATGGATTGGCGACAAGCAGCAGTTGTTTCAGCTGGGGTTGGAGCGGCGATTGGTGGCCAGCTTCTGTGTATTTTGACTACTGGAGATGTTGGAGGGGGTTTTGGAGGGTTTGGGGGTGGAGGTGGCGGTGGTGGTGGAGGAGGTGGTGGGGGTGGAAATGGTTGGCGCTTTTGGCTTGACAATGGGATGGCTTGGGCTGATGCAAGGAATGAGGATGACGGAAGTGAGGCCTTTGACCCACATGGGCTCCAAGTGGGACGGAATGTGCCATTAAGTAAGCTGAATCCCGTGAAGCGATACCGTGTCTCTGGGGTAGAACTTGTTGACAAGCGTACACGACAGACAATCGATTCCAAGGATCCTTTCTATGAACTTGTCACCTTAAGAACTGGCGGCGTGTCAACCAAAGCCCAATTGGATGCAGAGGTTGAGAACTTGATGAATTGTGGAATGTTCCAGAGTGTTGAGATGGAGGGGGTAACTCAGCTTGATGGGAGCATAAAAGTCCAGATATCTTTCATAGAGAGTCAATGGCAACCAGCAGATTCCTTCAGATGTGTCAATGTGGGTTTGCTCTCTCAAAATAGGGCCCCAGAACCTGATGCCAATTTGACTGATCAGCAACGTGAAGAACTCGCAAAGGTTCAGGAGGAGGAGTACAAGAACCGGCTTCGACGTGCTCGCCCATGTATGCTTCCAAAGGCTGTGGAGGTAAGTAGTTCAGAGGGAGGTAGAAGACATTGTTGCTGCAATAGAAAGCTGAAGGTGTTTCCTGACCAGTGTGGTAGCTATGAACTGATGTAGTGTTGGGCACTGAACCTGATGTCTCAAATACTTTTTTGCAGCGTGAAATATCAAGCTGGTTGCGAGGTGAGACACGAGTGACAGCCCGCATGCTGCAGCGCATCCGGGATCGTGTTCAGAAATGGTACCATGAAGAAGGCTATGCTTGTGCACAGGTTGTCAACTTTGGGAACTTGAATACTAATGAGGTTGTATGTGAAGTAGTGGAGGGAGACATCACGAAAGTGCAAATCCTGTTCCAGGATAAGATGGGGTTCCCATCTGAAGGCAACACACAAGAGAAGATTATCCAACGAGAGCTTCCTGAACAAGTGAGACTGACTCTCAGACTTGGTAGACCTTAGAGACCACTTTTGAAGCATTGCTCAGCTTGAATCTTGTGATGTTTGATGTTTGATGTTTGTGACTGTGGAATATGGACCACATGCACACAAAATGTTCTTGTTCCCCAATGATTGGGTGGGATTGTGGGGGTTGCAGTTGAGAGCAGGACAAATTTTCAACATTGAAGCTGGGAAAAAGGCTTTGAGAAATGTGAATGGATTAGCCCTGTTTTCTAATATTGAGGTGAACCCTAGGCCAGATGAGGACACTGATGGAGGCATTGTGGTAGAAGTAAAGCTGAAGGAGCTTGAGCAAAAGACAGCCGAGGTCAGCACTGAGTGGAGCATTGTGCCTGGAAGTTCTGGGCGACCCAGCCTGGTGATATTTCTATCGTCCTTCAACCCCAGTTAACAGTCATGTACTGTAATGAGTTTCTTCTCTGTAGGCATCTCCACATGTTCTGAGTTTTCTTTCAAAATTTTCTGCATTCCATATCTAGTCAAGTCTTACAAGGGTTTGTGATTTGAATGTCATGCAGGCAACAATTCAGCCTGCAGGGAGTGTTACATTTGAGCACCGAAACTTGCAAGGATTGAATCGGTCAATACTTGGGTCTGTGACTTCCAACAATCTCTTCAACCCCCAGGTAACAACAGCAGAATATTTGTCAGCTTTGCGCTCTGAATGATTCTTGATGCAGTCCTGAACAGCACATTTGTGGACTCTCTGGAATTCTTCAAAATTGGTTTACACCATAACGTATGTGTTTCACTCAATTATGTGAGTTTTAGCCTTTAAATGATATTGACATGGTTTCTTGTATTGATCACTGTCAACTGAATGTTGATGACAGGATGACCTTGGATTCAAGGCAGAATATGTGCATCCTTATGTGGATGGAGTTGATGATCCCCGCAACCGCACATTCCGTGCAAGCTGTTTCAACAGCCGCAAGTTGAGTGCGGTATTCACAGGGGGACCAGGGGTGGAGGAAGTGCCTTCTGTGTGGGTGGATCGTGCTGGCATCAAGGCCAATTTGACTGAGGTCATTCCAGGACACTCTCTTTCAAAGTGCAACAACCTTACTTATGTCCTCCAGTTATGAGATCATATGCCGTAATAACTGAAGAACATCTTGCTGAAGAACACTGCTACAGTCTCCTGTTGCATGACATATCTGAGTGGCTCATATTGGTTTTTGTGACAGGCCTTCACTCGACAAAGCAAGTTTACATATGGGGTGGTGCTTGAGGAAGTTACAACGAGAGATGAGACCAGTGCTATCTGCACTAATGGGGCACGTGCATTACCAAGTGGCGCTCTCACAATGGATGGCCCTCCAACATCACACAGTGACACTGGCATTGACAGAGTTGCATTTCTACAAGGCAATTTCACACATGATAACACTCAATTTGTTAATGGTACTCCAGTTGGTGCACGGGACATTTTCCAGGTCTGTAATATGTCTCAAGTTGTATTCCCTCTGGGCTTTTCTGTGCTGCCAAGTGCTGCTAAGTACAACCAAAAACAAGAGATGGTGATGAAGAGCTGAGTTTTGTAATTCCTTTCCACTGTATTGTGCAGACTTTGAGGGAGATGACCGAATGTTGTGCATTTCTTTGTTAAGCATTTGCAAAATTCTTTAGTCTTTTCATACATGCTGATGTGCCATGCATGTACTGTATCACAGGTGGACCAAGGCCTTGGAATTGGAAGCAAGTTTCCATTTTTCAACCGTCATCAAGTGACCTTGACCCGGTTCATCCAGCTGCAAAAGGAAGACCAGCAGGATTCTGAGAAACCTCCTCTAGTGGCTGTGGTCCATGGGCGATATGGAGGTTGTATAGGAGATCTTGCGAGCTATGATGCCTTTACCTTGGGTGGCCCTTACTCAGTTCGTGGGTACAACATGGGTGAACTTGGTGCTGCACGCAACTTTCTAGAGGTAATAAGCTGAAAATCAAAGAGGGAATACTGAATCAGAGACATTGCCAACGGTTAACAGTTGAAGCTCTCAAATGTGCATTATAGTTGTCTAGTCATTTTGTGTGAACATAGTGTTTCCTTCTATGTGTTTGAATTAGTTCTGTATTTTGTACTGCCATTCACACCAAAAACTTTCTTTTTTGCAGCTTGCAGCTGAGATCCGAGTGCCAGTCAGGAAGACACACACATATGGTTTTGTAGAATACGGTACTGATCTTGGAAGCTCAAAGGATGTGCGAGGAAATCCCACTGAGTTTTTCCGGCGGGCTGGTCATGGAGCTTCCTATGGTGTAGGTGTTAAGTTAGGAACTGTGAGGGCAGAGTATGCCAGGGATTGTAATGCAGGTACAGGCACGATATTTGTCCGATTTGGCGAACGGTTTTAGCTTTATTGGTTGCCAAGCAAAAGCTTTGGTGGAGGTGTTAGATGATCATTTGGTAACCAAGGTGAAAAGTGTTCTGAAAACAGGACGGCTCTGTAAGACACAAGTTTTGTTTTGATCATGGATGCATTTGAGTTGGGGTTTGATCCCAAATATTTTTCCATCTTTATCAAAGTTTCCATAATGTGAAGATGCTCATCTTCTATACAATTTTTTTCGGGTTGCTACATGCTCTTTTTGAACTCATTTTGGCATGCTCCTGATGTAATCTATACATTTCTGCATGGCTCGTTGAGAACTCTTTGCAGCAAATAGTTAAGGTATGCTCAATACTTCATACTTCTCGTGAGCTTGTCTACAATAATGTAGCAATATAAAAGATATTGACTCTTCCGACGAGGATGGAACATTACAAAACAATCAAGGAAAACAAAACACAAGTCTTGCAAGGAAGCAAAATCCTTCCATGAGTAGATGTATTGTGATGTCTTTCATAACTTGAAAGCTCTAGTGAAAAGTGACGTAAGAGCAAGTCCATGGGCAGGAGTATCAAAGGGAACTCAAACAATAAATTGGATGAAGTTTAGTGTTCCAATTCCATGCAAGCAAGTGCGGGCTTGTAGATATGTGCAAGATAGAGTGTTTTCTTAAAAGAATAGTAAAGAAATTTGATAGGCTTTGATTGGCTGGTCACAATGATTAGCCCATGCAGTGGCATTAACTAATCCTCACTCTACATTGTCCAAGATTACATGTTTATAAGTTGGGGTAAGGAAATAACTTGCACACTCTTGGATGCAGTAGACACTCGTAGATGTGCACATACCAGGTGTGGGGTGGATATGCTCTAACCTCTCAATGGTAATAACCTCTTCTCGTGCTTGAATCAGCAGTGGACCTTAAAAAACATTGGACCTTAAAAACTATGTAAACTATGAGACAGCTCCAATTAATTAATCCCTTTCAACACTCTCATTCACTGAGACTTGACCTAAAAAGTATGTAAACTTATGAGATAGCTCAAATGAATCAACTTCTTTGAACACTCTCGTTCATTGAGACTTGAGCTAAAAACTATGTAAACTATAAGATAGCTCAAATTGATGAAACCCTTGCAACATACTCACCCAATGAGACTTGATAACAAATCCAAGGAGCTTTGTGTAGCATCAAATTCGTTAACATTATCCACATCTTTTGTCCAACAACTTGTAGTAATGTCCTCTAGCTTGTTGTGGACAAGTTCAATTCTTCTAACTATACATCCTCTTTCACAAAAGATGTTGGAATCTTTGTGGAAAGACATCTCATAAACTAACACTATGGCACTTTGGCTCCTTTTTGTGAAGCAACCAATCACCTTCACAATTGGGTCACCATCCCCACATGTCGAAGAGAGCAAATGATATCAATGCCCCTTTACCCATTTGTGTTCACCAACCGCCCACATTGTTGGCAACTAAACCATGTTCATACACCATCTACCTTGAGATTTCTTTTGAGAAATTCATATGTGTAGCAAAGTTTTGCTTCAACATGTGCTACTAATAAGTGTGATAGTGATTATAACCCTCCCATCCATATATAACAAATTGTAACATGGTGATTATAACAAGGTTTTACTACATTTGGACTCTACAACTTGAAGGAAATTCACAACGGCCAAGCCAATTTAATCTTCTTTTGCCAACAAATTTGGTTGAAGTGTATAGGAAATTGAAAGCATAATCGTACAAGTAGTCCTCCAAGGACATTTTCAACATTGCATTTGTTTGTATTATGTGTTTTATTCTCAAGTTGGTGTCATATATATATATATAATACATAGCCTTTACAAAGTAAACCATTTCCATGAAGACTCAAACCTCATTTGCCTTGTCTTGTGCAAGGCAATGAGGTTGCACAACTCCACCTATTGCATCAAACTAGTGTCTTGAGAGGAAGCATACATCATTTGGCGCCCAAAATGACATTCTAAATGAATGAAAATCAAGTTTTCTTGTCTCATTGTGAATCTTAAAATGGCCATAATTCTTAACAACTAAGTTTTATTTTTTGACAATCCAAGCTCATCATATTTTAACTTGTATCGAGACCTTTCCAACGATCCAAAAATCATTTGATTTGGTCAAGATTTGATCCTATAAACCTTGTTTCAAAAATCTTGAATTTCAATAAAATCTCAACTCTCATATTGAATGCATTTGAAAGTCACATATAAAAATAATTCTCTCTTATCACACCTACTTCACACTAACACTTGAGTTCCCTGAACCGGATCCCTAATTCCGGGTCCCAAACCATTGAGTTCCCCAACCAGAGCCCTAACTCTGGGTCCCAAACCATTTATTGAGTTCCCGAACCAGATGCCTAATTTTGGGTCCCCTAATCATTGAGTTCCCGAACCAGATCCCCGAATCTGGGTCCCGAACGATTGAGTTCCCGAACCAGATCCCCGAATCTGGGTCCCGAACAATTGAGTTCCCGAACCAGATCCCCGAGCCATTGAGGTCCGAAACCACATCCCCGATTCCAGGTACCGAACCATTGAGTTCCCGAATCAGAACCCTAATCCCAGGTTCCGAAGAATCAAGACATGGATGTGAGTTCACCGCCATCGCCAAGCTCGTGTTGCAAGGCTCTCTTCTCGTAAGCTCCTGCAACTCCCATCTGTTCTCGTCTCTAAACCTCTTTCTCCTTTGCTGTTTCTGTTCTTCTCCCTCTCCCCCCCCCACCATGCTCCTCTCCATCCCTTTCTGTTTCCATCACTTATTTCTGCAATCTGTCGAAATTTTCTTCGCGAAAGTTCTCGCTTTTTCCTCTTTTTTTGGTTGGGGAAACGGTGGGAAAGTTCTCGGAGTTTTGACCTAATTCATGTATCGAGCTCCGCCGAGATCCAGATTGTGTAGCGATGGAATATATTTTGATTTGCATAACAGGTGCTTAGACGAAGGGATGTAACAGGTTTTTGTGTTTTTTGGATTCAAGGATTTGGAGGGTCTGGGTTCTTCGGCAATGAGCTTGGAGGCAAAGGGAAGAAGGAGTGCAAGCGAGCGGACGCAAGTCGGGGAGGGATGTCCCATCTGCTTGGAGCCGGTCACCGGCGAGGCGTTTCTGGATCAGTGCTTTCACAGATTTTGCTACCACTGCATTCTGCAATGGTCGGAGATGGTATTGGCAGCGTCGTTGGCGAAATCCGGTAACCCTAAACGCGTCTCTTCTCTGGAATGTCCCCTTTGCAAAACGCATTACACTTCTGTGATCCACGACTTCGTTTCCGGGAACAAGTTCCGGCGAGACTATCTCCTTTCTCTTGACGGAAGCCGGTTTCACTTGTCTGAAGCTCACAAGAAGCGGCAAGCGGTGTACTCTGACCAACAAGAAAACCCTAAACCAGAAGAAGAAGAATCGCCTTCAGCAGAAGCTGATGTGATGATAAACAACACCAACCGAGCCTTGCCAAAGAATCCAAAATTTCGGGTCGTGCAATCTAACAGGTGGTTAACATGCTGGGTGCGCCGAGAGCTTCAAGCCCTCATGCAAGAGGAGGATGTGGATATGGTAACGCACCATATCGTTGGCATTGTTGAATTCTTACAAAAGCAAGCAAAAGCAGGAGGAGTAGGGAGGAGAGCTTCATCACAAACTGCTTATGCGGATTGGCATAAAGCTGTCTCTGTGGCAGTGCAACCCTTTGTTTTTGAGAATGCTAGAAAATTTGCTGAAGAGCTTTGGAGTTTTCTAGCCTCAGGTATTGATATTGCCTTCTATGACCAGCTGACACTCGATGGCAGTGAACCGACTGGCTCCAAGAGAAGTGATTCACTGACATCTGATGTGCCAGAATTGGATATGTATGATGATGATCTTGAGAGCTGCTCTTAAAAAGCAGTGAATAAAACAGAGAGCTAACCGGCAGCATAATTCTTCTCCACCTCTAATGTCTTTGATGTCCTGTCAATTGCACTGGTATGTCTTGACTGCATGTTTCTTCGGAGCTTGTTTCTTCAGAACCGGCCATCAGTTCATGTAATTGGGGGACCTTCTGGTTTGGTTGCCGATTTTGATGGATGATGATGATTCCAGCTTTGGCTCTCGAATTTTTGCTGTAAACTGTTCTCACATGGCAACTTCAATGAGGGAGGAATGGAGCTTCCTGGAATCATTTGTTACAAATGGAGGCTATTTTTGTGAGGCCTGGAAATGTATGCAATGTCTGCCATAAAGCATGAGTTCTGACATCAATCCTATTTCTGTTCATTGAGCAAAACTCTGCACCTCTTGGCAAAACTTATCTGCTTTGTGAAGGTCTTATCATCAAGCCCTCCACAATACTTACTGCTCTGGTACACTTTGTACTCTTTTGGGTTGGATGAAAACACCTTCTGGGTTTCTTTTTGGGAGCAGCATTCGCTGAACTTGCTACATGCATACAGTGCAGTAGACTTTGATGTCCTCTTCATCAAATGTCATGCTGAGGAGTTCCTGTACCTCTCTTGGGCAGATGCACTTGGGACAAGTCAGAGGCCCTTGATTGTTTCTGACAAGGTATCACCCTGGACACAGGAAGAAGGGGACTGCAAGTTTCTGGATTGGGATAGTTGTGTTTGGTATCAACAATGCAAGCATCATTGTCTGTCTTTTCTTGCATTGTTGTTGTAATTGGGTAGCAACAAACTGAAACAACTGGATGCTTGATGATGATGTCAAATTGTGTTCACTTACATATTTTTGCAGTGCTTGAGACCTGGAAAAATCAAGTGCAGTGCTCAAAACTATGCAACCATGGCTCAAAACAAAATTAATCAATAGAGGTACCTCATCATACTTGTAGAATGCATTTTAAGGAGTTCAAAGTTACTCTTTTTGATTCATGCCTTTCCGTAACTTTGCAAATGCCAGGTCTGCTCAACCCAGTCCTGAAAGCATATGGCAACCTTAGAAATGAACTGCAATGACTCTACAGTTCAAAAACTCTGGTACATGCAAGCATAAAAGTTGTGACAATAGTTCTAAATGACAAAAACTTTTACTCCCAGATAGAAATACAAAAGGCGTTGTTAGAGCCCTGGTTGATTTGAATACTTTCATACCAAATCTAATAATTCATATTCATTTCTATAGCATTGCTGCAATAATCCAATAAATTTGTATTTGGTTGTAGATTTAAGTGGGAGAGAAGCATAATATATATGGGTGGATTCCGAATCACCAAATGGTTGTTAAATGGAAGCCAACAGCCATAAAGACTTTTCTTATCCATCATTGAAATTAGGAACATACAAAATGGAATATGCACATGATAAATGATATCTTGGAGTGGCCCATTGCTCTACATCCAGTACACTTCTAATGTTCCTAGAACTTTCACATCTTAAATTGGTTAGAGAAGTCCCTACTTCAAACCTTTGTTTCAATTGCAACTTATGCCCTTGAGATGATGGCAAATTTGGTGGAGAGTTAGGTGGAGTGTATGCCCACATGTCCTCATTATGGAAGCAAATGGAGCATCAAGAAAGTGAGTTGTATGGACATATGGGCGTGCAAGTGGCTTCATGAATAGGCAACTTTTGGGCAACAATTCAATTAAGATGTTTAAGCAAATAATAAGGTTGATTCCAACAACTTTTCATTGCTTGTGTGGTATCGTACCTCCACCGTGGTGTAAGGTAGATTTATATATGAGATCATGCATTCCAATTGAAACACAAATAAATATCACATTCTTTTGATTAGGTAGTGGTGGCATTTTATAAATTTGTGGCAAAGTTTAAGAAATGGTTGAAAGCACTACTTTTATTATTGAAAGAGAGTTTTGTGCAATTATTAGGAAACACTTGAAACCTTTGGTCATAGAAAGATTAACAAGTAACATGAATTTGAAAGGCTTTAAAGCATACCTTACATTTTTGAGGCAATAGATGATAGTCATATCTTGATCTTGATTGTTGCATCACTTATAGATTCAACTTTTAACTATTGTTGAAAAGCTTTTATTCAACTTTATTACAAGGTGGGGTTGACGCATGATGTAAGTTTTGGGACTATGATTTTAAATGGGCTCGTTATTACGATCATTAAACATTGTTTCAAAAAGTCGACGTTGGTATGAAAATAATGAAACATGTTTTCTTGCCATACAAATTGATTAGACATTTAACATTTCCAATGAGGTCATGGTTTTACTCACAATTCAAGGTTGAAAAAGATGAATTGCTAAAAGTAAAAGCATATTAGAACATCATACAATCAAATATTCGAATGGTTATTGAAAGGACATTTGGAATTTTGAAAGGATGATGAAAAATTGTATTAAAAAGAATTGACATGCCATTATAAAATTTACCAAATGTGATTACACATTTCTTTGATAGCTTGTTCTACCACATGAAACATGTCCTTGTGTTAAAATTGTTTAAGCAACTGGTTGGTTTCCTTTTGAATTACATGTTTAACTTCTTTTGCCCATTGCATGTCAAAGAAATTACATTACTTAATTAAAAGTCAAAGATGGAAACAATGAAGAGACATTACTAAAATTAAAAATGAAAAATGCACTAAAATCAAATAAAGATAATGAAATCAAAATTAAAAAGATGTTGAAAGCCACACAAGCTCATGAATTATTAACAAACACATTTTATGAAGCAAAATTGAAATGGGAAGGTAAAATGTTTTTCCTAGCCACATCATCTTATTCAGAATTAAATAGGTATCATGTCAACAATTTATTTATGAATCAATCCATTTGATGATCATTTTTTTTCAATGAAACATTGATTTTCTAAAAGCATTCATTATGATGGTACTATTTACCACCACTTTAGTGAACATTCTACTTGTTTGCTCGTAAACACTCTTCTTACCATTTTCAGATGCAATGCACATTATGATGTTTTAAAAGTTAGTTGTTTTTTCTCAACAATTCAAAATTATTTTCATATTGAGGCAATCTTGTGTATTAGCAAATGTGGTAACATGTTTCATTATGGTGATCATTTAATGCCACCATTAATCAATGGACTCATATGACATATATTCATGTCTTTTTTCCCTTAATGCACCATTTGTTGACTTGTCAATTTTGTATTGTTTGAACAACAAATTGAATATCTTTTCACATGTTTAAGTTTTCCTTGTAAATTTAAAATTTTGCATCACCATGCAAACTTGCAATTTCAACCATACATCCACCTTTTACATTGATTAGAAATCTCAAATATTAGTCCATGGGCCTTACATTGATTGGAATCATAAATGGTAATGTGCATGGGTTAATTTGAATTATAAAATGTTACGAAGTTAATCTTTTGAAAAAAAATCTTACATTAAAGATTGTACTAAAAACAAATAAATTATTTTTATCATACCTTGAATGCGATGACTCAAGTGATTTATTTATTTTCCTTTTGTACATATTTCTTTGAAGATTAAAAAAAAACAAATGTTAAAAAATACTTAACGTACATTTATTATAAAATGAAAAGAACAATAATAGTTTCTAGGTGCATGGAAATCAAGGGATGAAAACAATTACATGTCAAAAATGTGGTTTTAAGGTGGTTAGAACATTCTTGTTCACCAAGCAAAAGAATGATATTATCATTAAAAAATTCAAAAGACAAGGTAAAGAATTATACATGGTGCAATTTGTTCAAACTAATGCTGTAAATCAGGAATTTGTTATCCATTGGAAGAGTACTAAGAACACATCCTTAAGTTCTTCCCAAAGATTGAAAGATGAACCCTTAAATTGCACCAATGAAAAGAAGGTAAAAAGAGGGAAAATTCAATGGCACATTCTTTAATTTTGCACGTTAAAAAAAGAAAAGTGTGTGAGAATTTTAAGATGAGGATTAAGATGAAATGAAAAGTTCGTGAGCATTCCAAGAACAAATCATTACCACAAAAGAAACAATGCAAATCAAAATGAAGCCAGTTCTGAATCTGCTTGTTTTGGATTCACTACATTCACATGGCATAAATTTAAAAGAAGGTCACCACTCATATCCTTATAATATATTCTAAACCTTTCTATGGGGATTACATTGAAATGTTTATTTTTCTCAAGATTCCCAAGTTATGAATCTCGCAACTTAACAAGCTCTTGATTTCTTCATATGAGGTCCAATGTTATAACCCTTGACAAAATATTTTGAACTCCATGTTGCACACTTTTATTGAAAGTCATTTGACCTGTATTTCTTGAATTTTTGTGGTCATAAGTCAAACTACCAATTTGATTTTCAAATTTTTTTGGGCCATAATTTATATCTTAGAATTCCAAATGAAAAATTTGAATGCACTTTTGATATCTATATATTGAAAAAAAATCAACAATATATATATTTCTAATAATTGACAAGGTTTTTCACCTATATTTTTGTCCCAAATATTGAAACCATTTGGGCACTCCTTGGGAGTTCATCCCACATATGCTTCCTTTTATTCCTACTAGTGGGTAACCTGTGGCTATGCCACTCCAGCCTTACTGTCTGCATAATCATGTTACAACACCTCTGTGTAAACAACATTGCGAGTGTACACACTAGCAGGTGCATCTTCATGAACATCCTTCCACCCATCTATAACCAGCAGTTTCACCCCCTCGGGGCACCCAATGCGCGACATGGCCACATACAACTGGCCATGTGTAAATACAGGCTTGGGTAGAAAAATGCCGACCATCTTCAATGTCTGCCCTTGCGCCTTATTGATGGTCATGCCAAATGCAGGGCGCACAGGGAACTGGCGACGACGCAGAGTGAAAGGCATTCCTTCTGTGTCTGAAGGTGTGATGCTTAGCCGTGGAATGAACACTCGTTGGCCCTTTGCAGGACCTGTTGCCACCTCTGCTTCAATGACATGTTGCATGAATTGAATGACAATGAGCCTGGTACCATTAGCCAGGCCGTTGGTCATGTTGCGTAATAATATGATGGGACAACCCTCTTGCAAGTGCAGTTCATGGGGTGGTACGCCCGAAAAACTGAGTGTGTTCAAGAACTCAGTGGGGTAAATGCCATGTTGCTTCCCATGCACCATAGAATCGACGCTGTAATACACGCAATGTTGTGCAGGCGAACCATCGTGCTTTGTGAATGCATATTTGTCATTGATGAATTTATTGAGTGCATCCACATCTTCGTTCAAAGGTGTAAGAATTGTACGTTCAATGATGTATGTAGATCTTGCAGCATACTCAACAATAGATGACAGAGCACCATACATTTCTTCAATCAAATCTGCCACAGTAGGGCCATTGCAACACATGTCATGAGGAATAAGAATGGAGTCTTCACCAACAGAGGGATACGC
>Ga0116229_10001030_pt1 | contig 42088 bp, 33 predicted proteins | sample S1TSphgellanicum_3_FD_87313 | JGI IMG/M metagenome (GOLD analysis project Ga0116229, IMG submission 87313) | Host-associated microbial communities from peat moss isolated from Minnesota, USA - S1T2_Fc - Sphagnum magellanicum MG | ecosystem: Host-associated > Plants > Peat moss > Unclassified...
TAATAATAGGTCTATTTTTATATGAGGATTTTTGAAACATGATATTTTGGCTAAATTGTGTTGAAACTTGAGATTAGTTATAATAGAGTTATAATAATATCTTGAAGGATTTTGGTTTCTTTTAGAGGGTTTTTGTTTGAAGATTATGTATTTTTGCATGGTGAAATATTTGAGTTTCCATAATTATTCTTCTTTTGCCTTCTTAAGATACTTTTTAATTAATGTAAATGGCAAGGCCACAATGTGTGTGACACACCCCTTGTTGTTGTGCATAGTGTGTGATTCATATTAACTAGTGTAGCTTGTGCCATTTGCCCAAGTGTGAACACATTGAGGGCTTAACTGATTTTTCCTTCCAAACCCCATTTTTTGCAATTTGTTTGAATTGAATTGAATTTCCACCAACAAAATCCTCTTGAAATTCAATATCTTCCACTCCTTGGCTCTGAAAAAATTGTGAAATGAACTTTGTTAAATCTGACTCTCCAAGGGCTTTTGAAGAAAGAATGCCCCCAAATTCCAATATATTTTTCAGTTTTGATTTTATTTAGTTTTCAGTAGGAAAATGGTTCAATAATCAAGAGCTTCCACACCATAGCTCCAAACAGTTTGGCACCAAGTGGGTGCACCCGTACTACTACTACTCATCGAGAGCTTTCCAAAGATACCAAGAGTGCAGCATGAAGCCCCTTGGTTTGAGAGATCTCAACATGACAAACAAAAACAAACTACCTTGCTTCATAGATAGACTAGTGTGAACCCTGTGCATAATGCATAGGTGTGTTATTTCAACAATGTTTGGTTGATGTTTTTGGTTTTTTTTTTTAAAAATTCTTTTCAAACAACTATCCGAGGCCAATGTCCATCCGGAGTCACTGTCACAGACAGACCAAGTGAATTAATATATATGATTAGTTCATGGATGCACTCACACTATTTTATTTATTTATTTTTTTGAAGGAGTCGTATTGATTGGCCCATCATCAATTTTTTTTGAAACATTAGGCACTCCTCAATTGATAGAGGAACCTCTTTGGACTGCCAGTCACAAAATAGAAATAAATGCACTCTCTATGCCCCACCTTTTTAGTTTATATGCATGAGAATTAAACTTTGGGGGCAAACCACATGAAAATGAAACCGAGGTGCTATTGGGAACATCCTGGGGGAACAACTTGAAACTTGAGGGAACTTGATTAGAACCTCATGAGAACATATTGGGAACAAGGAAAAAAAAAACAAAAAAATCCTTCTCTCTCGCCCCCCCCCACCCCCGGTACCCTCTCTAAGAGAAAATTTGGACCCCTCATAGTTATGAAGGTTTGAAAGGGCAAAAGTGAACCAACACCCATTGACACACCATGTTAAATCAATTGCCTTTGTTGGCTATGTCCCCCCATAGGCATTCTTGGAACTAACTTTGAGCATGTATAGCGGGTGAGGAATTAAGCGAATGTCTATTCAAGTGTTCCACCTTTCGAATAATGTTTCCTCAAAATTGCCTCATTATGTTTAAATTGTCACAATTTCCAAAAATTGTTTTGCTAGTTAGTACTACTTTCTTCCTCAAATTTTGTTTTTGCATTGTCTCACAAAGGCATTGTGAGATGTCATTTTGCAAGCATAGGGGTAGCGAATTGGATAATGCAAGTGTTAATTAAAATGTTACACCTCTTGAATAATGTTACATAAAATTGAATGTAAACTACCACATTTTAAAAAAATTGTTCATTAGTTAATCCTACCTTGCCCCCTCAACTTTTTGTGACCTAATTTCTAAACTTCAATGGGTGGGTTGATAATGTTTTTGCATGCTAACAAAAGAAAAATCTCATTTGAATCAAGCTACATATTCAAGAACAAAAACCCAACCATTTAGTTTATGTTCAAAATCATATACCACAATATCTTGGCAACTCCAATATACATTTGTTGAATAAATAATTAATTTTCACAATTTCATTTCAACAAGTGGAATATTATTGAGTATTTCCAAATAATCTTTATTTTCCTTCACAATTTTTTTTCTTTCAGCATTTTAACAAATAATATAATTAATGCCCAAGCTACAAAGGTGATATGCAATACATTTACATTTGTATTTCCTTGTTGGATATAATAAAAACATCAATTTTTAATAGAGCTTCTCTTGAAAAACTCACTTGTTTCTTCATGTTTATAAAGGTTTGGAAAGGTCAAAGGGAACTAGGACTCATGGGCACAAGATGTAAGATGGATGATATATGGACAAGAATCATTTTTTGATGGATTTCCATCTCAAAACTAATTATGATGGCTAATTATGTACTAACCATCCAGTATATTTCCACATCTAATAATCATCAATAAGTTTAAATAGTAAGCATTCACATTCATTACTTATGTATCTATGATAATTACCCATGCACATCATGTGAGGTGAAAATAAGAAAGTTTACAACAATGTTCATTAGTGGTTATTGACATTATTTGTTATTAACCCAAATCTAGTCAAAAGTATGAAATACCCTACCTACTAGTTCAAAAGTAAATTACTATACAATTAAAAACCTACCAAACTTAGTATAACTTTTTTCAATAGCCACCAATACGTTATTTGCAAGGTATTATTTTGACAAAACAAAATATCCTACTTATATTTGTTTGGTACATTTGCAATTCATGTAGGTAGGTTTTCATCATCCCCTTATTCCCAAATATGTTTATCCATGTAGGTTTTTTTGTTTTTAGTCATGAACCCTAAACCTCTTGTAGTTGATTTCAATAAAATATCATCGTTTGTTTCCTTTTGATGGTTTTTTAAGTAGCATAGATCTTTCAAGAGGTCTTTGTCATGAATAACTACTAGTTGAAATTAAATTTTATTGAAATATAATGTAGTTGCAATTTGACTCGAATGTGAGTTGTTAGTTTTGGCTTAAATATGAGTTTTTCAAGATAATTTGGCTTCAATTTTTAGGAGGAAGGATTTGGAGTTGTAGATGGTAGCAACTAGGGGCACCTTGATTTGAACACAAATTCACAATAATAGATATTTATAAGCAAGTGGGGACCCCATTCTATTGTTTTAAATGTGGTTGTTATTTTTCCTTGTTTGATTTGCATGCCTTCATTCAATTTATGAGCTTCAATTCCTAATTAAATTTGTGAATTGCACGTGATTGTGTTCATGCCCTAAACCTTTTGTAATCAAATCCAAGTATCAACAAATGTGAATTTCTTCTTTGTTTACTTGGGTATTTAGGACCTAAATTTCAAGAGACAAAATGTTTAAAGTAATTGGGAGAAGTTGAGGTATGAATTAAATTATAACCCCAAATGTGATTGGCTTTCAAATCAACCTAGGTTTTGAAACCCATATTGCATCTCTTATTTGTTTGTACACTTAAAAGATTGTTCTAAGTTGTAGGTGTTTTGAAGTTTTAAGTTGAAGAATTCAATTTTTTTTAAGATATAGGTTGTTGAGATTTTAGTAGTACCTATACTATGCCCCCACTTTGATTTTGGTCCCAATCAATCCAATTTTTAAAACCCAAATAACAAAGGTTGTTCATTTGTATGTTTGAGGTATTATTGACTTTTCAAATTTGAGGTCAAAGCACTCAAGATACTTCAAGTATTTGAATTTTCACAAAAAGTTATGCCCCGTTCTAATTCATTCCCAATCAACCCAAAATTTCAAAAATTTGGATAGTAGAAGTTGTTTATTTGAATCATTGAATGAATTACCTTTTGAGTTTTGAACTTAAAGCACCCAAAGTTCTTTAAGTGGTGAATTTTCATAAGGAGTTATACCCTCGTTCCAATTTTTTTCTCAATCAAACCAATTCAACAATGTGAATATCAAAAGTTATTCATTTATATGCTTGACCTGTAATGTTGATTTTTGAGGTTTAACATCAAAGCACCCAAGGTATTTCAAGGTGGTTGAGTTTTCAAAAATAGTTATCCTCCATTTTGATTCTACTCCTAATCAACCCAAACTATGAAGTTGCCCATTTTGAAATTCTTAATGTTCATGTTCATACATGTGTTGAAGTTCATGTTGGGGAAGTTTTTAAATTATGAACCTATATTTTACAAACTTGAAAGTTCAAATAGTAGAATTTTAAACTAATGCACATTAACAATTTATAGAAATTTATGACGAGGGGGAGTGCAAACATGATTTTTTTAAAAACCATAGTTGTTTGCTTGGTGATTCTTATTCTTGGAATATTTTGATCAAATATTTTAAATTAAAATATTTCGAAAAAAATTCAAAATTTTCAAGTCATTTTACAAATCATTTTATTATTTAACAACATCGGTTATAATGTTTTATAAATATGCTTTCATATTTTTAATTCATTAATTTTTAAAAAAAAAATCACATGTTCTCATGATATATTATGAATGTTATTATATAAATAAATCCACAAATTTGAACTCTAAATAAAATTATCAATTTAAAACATGAAAAACCAAACATTGATTACAATTGTTGTGATTCTTAATATTGTGATTGCATCCCATGATGTTCATGATAATATGGCAATGCGATTACTTGAGATTTTAAAACCAAGGTGTGCTACAATTTCAAACACCATTTACATCAATTTAATTCGAAAGCTTGCAATTTCTAGCATCATAAACCTAGAAACATATGTTGCATGAGATTTCTTGTTGCAACCTTAACTTTGGCTTGTAATCAAGGTTAAGGCACAAGACCAAATGGAGACAAGGAAAATGTCCTAGGGCTCAAAGACTCCCATAAGGGTGGAAGTTGGGTTGCCCTTGACAAGTCCTAACCCCACTTAACTTCAACTTATGTTAACCAATTTATTGTTTGATTTGTGTAAGTTCAACTTGTTCATGAGATTGCATTAGCACCTTTCTTTTAATCCCATCCTAAAATTCTCACAAGCCCCTCTTTATCCCCAAGTGTGTGAAGCTAGGAACATGCCTTGAATTGCATTATGTTACAACTTTGAGAATCAACAAAGTACCCATGACCCCTCATACCCACAAGCCCAAGGGGCATCATTTCTTATAATTGCAATTGAGACTAAATTGGAAATTTTGGGCCCTTGACAATAAGGCCTTTTTCCATTGAACTTCTTTTTATGATAAATGGTGATAGAGTAATATATTTTGCAACTATTCAAATTATGCACAATGTCGATGTGCCATTCCATGTACATTAACAATTTATACGAAAATTGTCCATGAATGTCCTCAATGTAATGTGTACTCAAGACTTCAAGATGTTAAAAAAATGAAAACTAAAAACCTTGAAAGCCCCTAACACAATGCTTCCAACAAAAGGTTTCAAGTTTTAATTATAACACTTCATTGTGTGTTTTCAAATATAAATATTTTGATAAAAGGAAATCCTAATTAGGAAGGATTTTTTTTGCCCACAATAGGAATTCTTCAAAGGCTCTTGTAAGGATTAAAAACTTAATGTTCAATTCATAACTTAGGTTGAAAGCCAATGTGTGGATATCTTAAGGTACTCATTTTATGTCTTATCAATAGATGTGAATTTTTAAAATTTGAAACATTAGAGACTATAAATGTTGAAGTCTTCCATTTTAACTAGTGCATGTATATGATATTGTTACTAGTGATTTAATTCCATGTCTAACAACTAGGCTTGTGGGTCATGAACAATGGGAAATGTTGACAACCTATCCTTTGTGAATCAATTGGCATAAATCAATTTGCACATGGAATGAAAATTAAAATTACATGGTACAATATTTTTTGCTAAAAACTTACCTAAACATTATATTGGGTAGTTTTCAAACAAGTTATTGAAAAAATCAACCATTATGCATAATAGGAAAAGAAAAATTATTATTAACAACCAAATTGATTGCGCATAAAGCAAATTGATACTTGGTGTGTTCCAAGCATTGGAAAAACCCAATTTATTTGAAACCTATGTTATGTGTAAGGGAATTTTTATATTTCACACGTACTCTCCATGTTGGATATTGAAAATAAGTAAGAATTGACAAACAATGTTGGTTTATAAGATAAGATACCAAGGGGGAAACTTGGTAACTTTATTGTGGTTCATGGACAATTGAATCATAATAGGTTTCTAAGAAATGGTCCATTGGTGGGTATATGAAGTCACATAATCTTTTAGAAGGTTTTTACAATGAATGCCAAAAATGACTTTGTGCAATTTTTTGATAAATGGAAAATGATGTTTGTTTCATTTTATTCAATTTTAAAAATAAGTTTTGATTTGATTTTGATTTGAAGGATCCAAGCCACTTTGTTTTTTTCCAACTTGGTATTTTGGGATTGATCATTTAGATGTAGGAGAATGGTTTATCTTTCTTCTTTGATAATGGTTTATTTTCACATATTGTTTTTTTGTTAGTGTGAAATTTTAACACATTAAAATTCAAAGATACATGCACTTTGATGTATTCTATTACAAGAAAAAGATATTTATAGAGTTTGAATTTTTTTACTAATAATTAATATTAAAAACCTAACACTAAAAAAAAAAATCAATAACTAATTCAAATTCAAATTAAATAGCCATTAATTACAGTTAGTAACTAATTCAAATATTAATTATTCAGATTCTAATTAAGTAGTCAATAAAAATATGTGTTTGGATTCCTCCATTTGTATTTTAAATAATTATGTACTTTGATCCCATTTACAAATCATTTAAAAAATCATCTAACAATTTACAAATTACATATCATTATCTACAATTATCAACATATTATAGATCATTATTTACATGTCTATTCTTGTTCTACAGGCAATCTACATATCACCCTTTAGCATTTAACCCCATTGTAATATGAATTTCATCCTTGATATCCATTTATATAGTATGTTATGTACTAGTAATATGTATAGATTTTGTTCGATATGTGGTAACCCAAAAACAAAAGCAATGACCTTCCAATCACTTCACAAGTTGTTTTCAAACCTAATCCAATGCATATATAGGTGAATAGTCGCATAGGTGATCTTCTATATCCAAATGTGATAATTTATTCATACCAAAAATCAATGTTGAAACTAAGTATCGAAGCTTGATACAAGGAAGTAAATAAGGATTGGATGAATCATAGTACTTATACCATTTAAACAAATTTAGGAAAGTTTTTTTGGTGAAAGCTTATATAATTCCTAGCCAAGGTATTACAAATATAAAAATGGGTAATTTTAAAATTTTTTTTTTCCAAATAATAAGTAAACTATGTGAATTGGTATTAATTATGAACAAAAATAGGCAATAGAAATGATATTTGGAAATGATTTTCAAGGAGAAAATACAATAAAGCTTGTACATGTGAGTGGACTTTATGGATTATTAGAAATAGGTATGGATGAAATTGGTGGTATAAATAAGAGGCCAAATTGGTAATTAAAGAAACAATGACTAGTTGGCTCCTTGTGGATGAAAATCGCCATGTGCTAACATCTGGTTGTAAGCCATAAAAGTTCGATATGTTGATGAAAATTTAAAATTAAAAAGTGATAATCAATGTTATTCAGTGATGAATAGTACCTAAATTGGTATTCGGTACTCCAATGTGTGACAAAAAATACATGATCGTTAAAAATCAATTAGTAAATGCAATTTGTGTAGTATTTTAAAAAGAATGGCATATAATCCTTTACTGGTGAAAATCATAATTTTAGGATGTAAACTAATTCTATGAAGTATTACAGAAAAATAATTCAAAAGTAGTTACAAATTTCTCAACTCAAAATACAATTAAAATGTCCATAGATATATTGCTAGAACTATATTATAAAAATATTCAAAAATTGAACCTATGAAATGGTTAATGCCAATGTTAATCTGAAATTCTAACACACCAACACTCAAAAATACATGCACTTTGATCTATTTTATTGAATGAATAAATAGTACATGCAAGAGATATTTATAATGTTTGAAGTTTTTACTCATAATTAATATAAGTAACCTAACACTAACAAAAACAATCAATAACTAATTCAATTTCACTAGTAAAAGTATGTGTTTTGATTCCTACATCTGTTCTTTAAACAACTATGTATTCTTTATCTACTTTGTAGATCATTATTTGCATATCATATACAAATTATAGATCATTTATTTACATATTTGTTACTCTATAAGCTATTTACAAATCACCTTTTTAAAAATTTTGATAAAATTTTAGGTAATTTTTAATTAAAAAAAAAAGTATATCATTTCTTTCTTTCAACTCAATATTTTTTGTACTGATTATTTAGGTTTTGTGAATATGCTTATTTTTCTTGTTGTGCACCAACAAATTAGGCATCAATTACTACTAAATATTTGGCCTTCCACAAAAAGTACCACTTCTTAATAAACTTCAAAATGCAATCCATTTATATTCGTCTGCAACTATTTTCATTTTCTTTAATTATCACCTTATGTTGTGCTTGTTGCCAACCATAATCCTTGTCTAATTTAGGCCTTAAATGAGAGCCCAAGGTTAGATAATCACAACACCATGGTTATGATAGGCCATTGAAATGCCTCTAATACCTTTGAACACCATATGGATGCCAATGACATTCAATATTGATCACTTCAATCACTTATAAAATGTATTCTCTCATCTTCTAGCTACCAATGTTAATGTCAAGTTGTCCATATGTGATTGCATTCAAACTTAGGCCATGAAGATTTTGAGTCATATTGGTGGCTTAAAAAACTCCCAAGGATTGTATGGTTAAATCTTGTGTTGGTCTTGGTTTTTTAGTATTGGAAATTCATAAAACATTGTTGTTAACATAGCCCACAATTTTCACAATCGTTTATGTCAAAACACCACCTTCCATTTGGGTTTGAACCACAATTAGGTTTTGGCCACTTCAAAACTAACATTAATCACAACTATGATTATTTGTTAGATCTTGATATGGCTCTCCCTCATTGACCAATGCTAATCAATGTGTTACCTCCAAAGTTCTTTGTCAAAAGGTGGACTATAGCGAACCACTATTTATGCCTTTTGCATTTCAATCAAAATGAATGAATGTAACTTTTCCATCATTGACAAAAAAAAAAACAACTCAATATTATTTTTGTCAATTTTTCATGGCACACATCTTTCAATGGATGGACCATTTTTTCTTTTACCATTTTCCCATGCAAGTTTTTACGTTACCTTGCTCATTGGTTTTTTTTTTTGGGTAGAATTGTTTCAATGAAAAATCATATACACTTGGCAAAAACAACATTATTTCAATGATGCTCTCAATCGTGCATGGAAATGCATGTTTCAAATGCTAACACGTATTTTGACCATTGTATGGAATTGCACTTTCAACTTTACCTTGTCAACCCAACAATCTTTTTGGGTTGGCTGTCTTTTGTAAAAGGTGTTACAAGGTTGTGCAATTGAACAACTAGTTGCACCACAAAAAATATTCTTATTATTATATATTCCCCATGAGAAAATCCAATTGTTGATGAACATTGTTTCATTTAAGTTTGATAAGGAAACACATCCTCACACATGAAAGCCCATTCCATGCAACCAACACAAAATTAATTTGTTATAAATTCTCCATTCTAGTGGTTTTAACTATGAAAGACCTTCATGTTATCTTAATTGTGCTTTGTAGGGCAAGCAAAATCATTAACATGTTGCCAAAATTGTCAAATCTATTAAAAAGACAATTAAACTATCATAAGAAAAAATAATAGTGTCATTAAGGAAGGGAAGATGTGTCAACTAAATTGAAAGGTGGTATCAAGAAAATGCTCCAAAATAAAATGAAGTGTGAGAACTATTATAACTTAATCAATATATCAATTATGTAACCCACTCAGGGATCAACAAGACATAAAAATAATTCTATGAAAACTACTTCTAGATTGGGATGATTAAAAATATCAAGGATTTTGCAAGGAAGTTTTTTTTGTATCACAGTTACAAATATTATTTGGCAAGATCAAGCAACATAGACTTTAAACAAAACATGTTTGCCACAATAATTTTTGCACATGTGGACATGGATTTGGGAGGACTATTGTAATGCTCACAAAAAAATAAATGTTTATGTTGTAATTGGTCAAGGCCATGAAATTACCTCACCAAGCATGTGGAAGTTTGGGCTTTTGGGCAAAAGGAAAGTGATGGTTTAACCTAGTTTTTTTCCCCCAAAATCATCTTCAAGGATGGATGACCTTTAGATATTACCACTGCAAAATATTTGTAATAAATTAGTGTGGATGGGGAACTTCAAGACGGGGGGTGAAACACAACACCATGGCTCCATACCATCTTCAATGTAAACAGCTAATAGAATATTTTCAACAAGATCCTATGTGTAATATCTTAAGGAGTGAGAGGGAGATGGGGTTTGTTAGTGGACAAAGGGTCAATAACTTTTCAAGTTATATTTGCATATAGTACAATAATGTGCAAGGCTTTATGAAAGTTTTCCCATGAACTTTTGAATGGGTGCGCACATCTATGACCCCATTGTCGCCCATTCCCTTTGAAGTCACAATGTGTGAACGAGTAAATTTGATCTTTTGGGACAAATTAGGTGTTAGATGTTTGGACAAACAAAAGATTGAAACAACAAATTGCAACAGATTGCAAAACAAACTATGACAATTCATTGGGCAAAATAACTTAAAACTGGTTATTATTTCCCAAGCATTGGGTGTTTTTAGTTGACACATGGTAAATATAAATGATCTAATGCATGATATGTTTTAAAAACACCTCCACCAACTCCATTCTGAAATGCTAATGTTGCATCCCAAACTTCACAACCATATGTTTTAACTAGTAAAGCAAACATGTTGTAACATGTTTAACTTATCACCATTAGCACCATGATGAGCAGAATTGTCACTTTTGGTATTATCGCATCACAAAAGTGGGGTTTAAGGTTTAGGGTTTAGTGGGAGCATTTATTGGATGGGTCTCTGGAGACACCCAATGTTGTCCTTACCAATAGCACTACTTGATATGTATGTGAGATGGTTACACCTTAAACAAGTTCACCAAACACTTGAAATCAACAGCAATTCATACACGTATACAGGACATTAGCATGGGGGAGCAGCTCACAGCCACCTCTAATTGAACAAAAATGGTGACAGTGGGGAGCCGATGAGCAGAGTGCAGGAGAATCAACCTTCCTGGTCTCAGACCTCCAGGTCTCAACTCTAGCTTATTTTCTACTTTGCTCTTGCACTGTATTGCTCCCAATTCCCACAATCTCCTACACAGAAGGAGCTTGATATTTACACTAAAGTAAGGAGCAACAAGGAGCTCTCTGTTTTGGCCTCTGAGAGGTCTCATAGTTCTTATTTTATTCAGCCTTCTTTCAGCATCAGTCTGAAATTTATGTAAGCATTTTTAAAAAATTGCCTCAATATGCTCTGCAAAGAGATAGATCATCTACTTCTGGGTGGTCAATAAGAGCTATGGATTACTTCCCAAAAGCATTCGTAAAGATTGGCTTTTGTTGGTGACAGTATTGCAAAAGTGATATGGGAATCAACAACCTCAGGCTATCACTTGATAACTACACTGTTAGGAAGAGTACCATAGTCACAACTGCGAAAGTGAGAAGAATCCGACAACACTGTGTGAATCGTGATCCCTCCACATTTGTTGCTTGGCTGCACAGAGACACACAAATTGATAAGGTATATTAGCAGACATTCCTGTATGCTACAGTGTTTCAAAACTCACTACAGATGTGAAATAGTGCTGCAGCAGCTCAATTTGTGATCCAAAATTGAAACCAAAAAATTTGAGTTTTGGAACAAATTTGTGCTCCTTTGCCCAAAGGTCTCATCCAGCTCCCCTGGCTCATGATTTTATATAAGATGCTCTAAACCTCTGCTGACAGAAAAACCTCTGCAAGTTGCTTTAAACCACCAAAGTGCAATGAATCATTAGATGCTGTCTACTGAAGCAGCTCCTAAAATTAAACTAAAATGTGCTTGAATTCTCCATTTCATGAATTTATAGATGCAAGATAGAGAAAAAGGAATTTACCTTGCTACATAATAGCATGATCCATAGCCTGCAAAAAGGTCCAAAATCAATCCGTTAAGAGAACAGCTCTGTTATGTAGAAATGTCACCAGAATTTTGCACAAACAAGCATCTGAAACAAGGCAAATAAGCAGATGTCAACCCCACCCCTCAAGACTTAAAGAGAGTCAGAAAGTGTACTACTCACTAGGATCAACATTCGTCAGCTCTGCATCACCACCGAAAATGCATGACCTTGAGTCTGTTTGGAAGTAGTGGTAGTGGATGTTAAATGCATAGGAAGCATGTGATAGTAGAGTATTGGGTAAATAGCAGGCGCCTCCTCGCTGTATAGGACCACAATTAGCTAGTCCTGGTCCACATGCCCAATCCAAGCCCTGTTGCAAGCTGCTGTTGGTCGCACTAGGCTTTGCCACACACCAGTTAAGAGTATCACTTGGGGTTGCTGGCGGTTGTCCACTTGCCACCCCAGGTGAAGCTGGTCCTGAAGCTGGTCCTGAAGATGGCACTGATGGTGATCTACCTCCTACAGTCCCAGTAACAAAATTGATGTCATACTTACTGGTCCCATTTGCATAAAAGAGTCCATAGTTTCGGTTTGACATTTGCCCCACATTCAGATCTTCATCATAGAGGTCGTAGATGTATGCATCAATCTCCTGGCCAGGTCTTAGAGGTGTCCCAGCGTTAGTTTGAGTGATCCTCACCAGGTTGGAGAGATAAGCATTAGCATTGTCAAACTTTGCTGCAGACTCAGTTAAAGCGCCTGTTGAAGGCCACCCAGTTTCTGTCACTGTCACTGTGAGAGAACTATAATTGAGAGCTGCCATGGCAGAGATGAGTGCATCAACTTGAGCATCATATAGATTATAATATGTGAGATTACTGCCCTGATCCAGGATGCCTGTAGTGAAATTGAACACGGCATAGCTCAAAGAGATGCTAGTGGGACTGTACTCGTAGGACAGGAATGGATACACATTGAGCATGAAAAACGAATCCGTTGCTGTGAGGAAGGCCAGCATTGGCTGTAGTACTGGCACAAGGCTACTATAGAACACACCAGCTGAAGGCGGATATGAAACCTCCAAAATCTCCAAATTCATCGGGGTAGACACTTTCACTGATAGATTCATCCCTTGAGATACCAATGCATTGTACAAATTCTGCATTGCTGGGACAAGAAATGAGGAGACATTGCTGGCAGCTGTGAGCACATCTGAGCCGACAGCTATGGCATTGATGTTGGTGAGGTTAATGTAAGCAGCTACATTATCAGCAATCCACGAATCCGCCACTTGTTGCGAATTGGCGATGTTTGGTATCTCATCATTCGTAACCCCAATGATTACCCTAATCTGTGTGAGAGAAAAAGCTTGAATCACAGTTGCATCGTGATCATAGATTCTGACTCTTGTTAGGACATTGTCCTGCATCAGTTGTGCTGCTTGTTGTGGTGTTGGGAGGTTGTTACCATTCCGTCCATACACTACTCCAATAGAGTTAGCATCTGCACAACATCAAAAGAGAGATTAGAGTTAAGAACCTTTCCTCAATAGATCACTCTTTTTCCTACTTGCGGCTTTTTTTTTTTGGCGAAAAAGCTGAACTCGCTCGGAATTCAAACTTTGCTGCCTGATGAGGAGAACCACAGCCTAAGAGAATACTACTCAAGTATACAGTCTGAACCTCGGAGTGTTCCTATGGAAAATCACGTGAAAGCCACCACCTAACCCATCGTGAGGATGCATGAAAGAGAGCTTTGAGAGCTTCTTCAATCTCCTCCATTATTACACAAAACATTCAGGGAGAGAGTATGCACTAAGGGTACATGTGAAAAACCACAAACAAGCTAATGGGCGAGGGGTAGAACCAACAACAACAACAAAAGAAAGAAGAAGGCGTGAGAGCGTAGTGCGTGAGAGTGAGTATACCCCCATCGGCCCACTCCGACGAGTCTGATCACTAACCTGCAAGAGAGGAAGAGAGCAAGCAAACGAGCGAAACGCAAGTCACGACGCGGAAGACTGAAAGAAAAAGCAGGCGCGAGAGCGCAGCTGGAGCAGGAGGCATGGTTTTGAACAAACGCGAGAATCCAATACAAAGAATAAACGACTGGAGCAATGAAGAAGTCGTCACAGTAGCTGCAGCAGCAGCAGCAGAAGAAGAAGAAGCAATGCTAGGAAACCAAAACACTATTTACATGAGAATCTGAGCACAAAAGACTACTAGCACTAGTCTACTACACTTGCTCCTCCTCCTCCTCCTCCGACGAGAGAAAGAAGCAAAGTACGCCATAATCGAGACAGAACGTGGCAGCAGAAGAAGAGCAGAGCTGCAGCGGCAACAAGAAGCAGCAGCAGAGAAGAGTACGCGACGAAAGAGGCCACCAAAGACTTGTTCTTGTTCTTCTTCATCTTCGTTCGTTTTCTTTCTCCAAGTTTCTCGTCTCTTCTTTTTCTGTTTTTTTTTTCCCTCCTGTTTTTGTTTTTAAACCTTGGGTCTTTTTTTGGAGTGCCTAATCTAAGTTCTAACGGTGAGAGTGGACATTGTATGTGTGTGTGTGTGTTATAGTGTTATTTTTATTTTCAAATTTTCAATCTACTATTTTAAGTTAATTTTTTTACTTCAAATTTTTCATCTTGCAAAAAGTGGCGATTTTCTTTGGCTGAGAATACACATTTTATACTGGAAAAACACAAATTGGTCCAAGTTTTCTCTCAAAAAATAGTTTTGGAAAATAAGTAACATAGGTAAGAAGGTAATGAATTTAAAAGGTTACCATGTAGGTAACTAAGTATGTAAGGCACTTGCTGGCTACGAGGTAGGTAGGTACATGTGCATGGTTAGTACATAACTAACCACTCTAGTTAGCTCTGGGACAGGAACACAATGAAAAAGTGTTATCCTGTCCACAAACCATCCATCTTGCATCATGTGCTAGTGGGTGCTGCTGATTCACTCTGGCCATTCCCCCCCCACCCCGCCAATGGAATAAAAGAGTGTTCAGAGTTCAGACATCATCAACAGACGTGCAAAAGCTGCACTGTCCAAAACACTTGTCTGCACTAACACTTCAACAGGCATATATCAATGCAGAATAGTCAAATGAATAAAAGATCACTTAACCCCGAACTCTAAACCAACGGGTAATAGAAACTTTTGTGATGCTGTCAAGGTGACCATCAGCCATAAGAAGATTCGGCCAAATTTGGTTATAAGCTTAAACAACAGAGATTTCCGCAAATTCACCCTGTCTTTGGGCCTCCTTTCACCCCCTAACCACTCTCTTAGTGGTGTCTGTAAAGTAATGAAATTTTATTAAATCTCAGTATGAAATGCTGAAACTCAGTACGAAATGCTGAATCTCAGCATTTAATGCACAAGGTTCGAGAGGAATTGTAGTAGGAGAAGTGGAGACGCTCAGGAAAAAAGAAAGACAGGGTGAAACTCAGGAACCATCAAAATTGATGGTTTTCTGAGTTTCAACCCCCCTTGAATGCGAATATACTTTTTTGCAGGTTTTTTTTTAATCCCACCCTGTGTATAACCAAACTCAGGATACTGGTGCTGTCTTTTCTTAACATTACGGATATCTCTAATATATGAGAGGTTTTTGCAAGTTTCAAATATGAAAAGCAGTGGAAGGAGAACTAGTAAGACACTCAATTTGAAAAGATATGTATATATAGCCTTAAGCTACATTTTGCATTACACACACCCCAGCATTGGAAGGGGAAGTGGAGTAGGGGAGGGAGGCATTTTTGGGGGCTCTTGAATTTGAATTTTTTGAATTTCCCTGCACATGGGGGACCTACCATATAGCCCGTAAAGTCATGCAGCTTATTATACCCTAGCCGCTTATAGACCGTTATAATTGGTGCCAACTGCAACAGGTCCGTTACTTGCTGCAAATAGCAGCACATAAGTGGCCAGAGCAAAGCAGCACCCAGCAGCAGCACCATCCCAAAGGATGAATGTTAGGTGGACGGGAAATACTTTTCAATTGAGTTCAATTTCCCTAGCCAATTCACTGTGGTTAAGCTCACAGTTAGTGCGGTTGCTGTGGTTATCAACTCCGATACCCGGATCCACACCCAACAGGGTTTGGAGCAGTTCCTGATACCCACCCCTACACTGCTCATAACACACTGTATGCAATTGATGGTCTGCTGGTGAGTGCTGGTTAACTCTGACCCCTGTGAGAGGTGCAGTTATAGGAACTGATCTGTTGTAGCCTGTCCTGGGCTGCAATGAACCAACAGCCACGAGTGCACTATGAGATGGATGGTAGGTGGACAGGAAACACTTTTTCATTGGGTTCCATATCTCTAGCTAACCACAGTGGTTAGCTCAATTTCTGTTTCTACTGAATATTTACTAACAACCTTTTAATCTTTACCTATGTATTGACAGTCTTCATGCATCTACTTACCTAGTAACCATGTATGGATTTGTAGTAACCATGTATTATCCTATCTACCTGACCTATCCTTTTAAAGGATAGGTTACCCAGGTGAAACCCAACTGAGTTCAGGTGAACTCAGTTGGGTTCATCTGCCACTGAATCATAACAGGATTCCAATGGATGGTGGTCTGCTAGCTGTTCAGTTAACTCTGACCGTTGTCCAGTATCAATATGTTTTTCATGAAATGCTCAAACAACTGGAGGGTCACAATTCCACCTCTACACCCATCTCTAGAATAGGTAATAGAATTGAAGTCAAATTCACATAGGTAACCAAATTGAAACTTATTCCAATTTATATTAGAAATCCCAAATTGAAATGATTATGTGTGTCTTCAATATGAGAAATGGGCATTAGCATTGGCAAAAAGTAGAACTGAACATTGTTGGGAATATGATTTTTTAGCATCCAATGAAACAAGTTTTGTATCAATTGAAACCCTCCTTTTGAAAGGGGGTGTAAAAATGTTCAAAAGTGGAAAATGACTCAATGATTGGTAAATAGAAGGCATAGTATAAAGGTGAGTGTAATTGTGCAATGTGCACTATGTGGACAAATCATAAGATTAAACCACAATTACCTTGGGGTAAATCCATAAAGTAAAAATCATATGACTAAAACCCAACGGCCTTTCAATCTTGAACACCAAAAGTATTTTCCTCATTAAAATGCCTCTGCACTTTGGAGCCTAGAAGATCAAAGTGGTTTGTAAATGCCATGCAAGATTTGGTCGTTGAAAATTGAGTTTTTCAGATCTTTGATCTTTTGGGTACATCACAAAATTTTGGTCAACTATCATTGTGGGTGATCTTGTTCCATATGTCGAAGAGCAAGTGCACCAGTTGGCCTCTAGGCAATGATTGAATGAAACTTGGGCATTAGAGTGATCCATAAAGTCAGGCGATTAGGGGGCGAGAACGGCCAGTTTCGGCTTAATAGGGCATCAAACATGTGACTGGGAATGAAAATTTTACAAAACAAAATAACTACGACCCAAACTAGTTTTTCCACCAATTTTGGTTGTAAACTGAGTTGCATCCTGTCTTTCCTTTTTCCTGAGTGCCTCCACTGCTCTTACATATATTTATACGGCCGCTATAATTAATCTCAAAACCTTGTGCATTAAATGCTGAGTTTCAGCATTTCATACTGAGATTCAATAAAATTTCCTTACTTTGCGGATACCACTGAAAGATAGGATAGGGGGTGAAAGCAGGCCCAAATACTTGGTTAAGATAGGGTGACTTTACCGATAACTCTTTTAAATAATGTGAAACTGAACTTGCACCTATAAAATATGCACACGATTTAGTGCTTTCTAAAAGTAAAAATATAGCATAGGATTCAATACTTTTCCAAATGGCCAGTAAAGAAATATAATTGGCTTTGACTGCCCAATCACAATGATTGATCCCTATAGTGAGTGACATTCATCTAATCCTCGCTCTAATCGTCCAGAATTTCATTTTGGTATGCGGAGCAGCATACAACGTGCACACTATTCTGCACTTATTGGACACATAGGCATTAGTAGAGGCCTGTGTTTTTTAGTGCATTTTTCCATTTTTTTCAACCTAAAAAATATGACTCCAACACTTACAAACGAATTTTGTGAAAGAAATGACCTTAATTCGCCAGATTGCAAATTTTATAATAAAAAAATCAACTGAACTCTACACCAGGTTTTAACTTCTAACAGGTAGAGAAAAAATCTAAAAGAATTATTAGATATTTCTACTTTCGCATCTGGTTTATAGCCAAATTTGGCTAAATCTTCCTGTGAAGTTTGGCTACATCACAACACTTTATTTAAGAAAAAACTCTGCTAGAGCCCCACATACTAGATGGGGGTGGATCTTCTCTTTTAACTTCAAAAGCTCAAAAATGCAGAGGGAAATTGGAGTCCTAATCCCTCAATGATTCATGAATTGGTCTGCTAAAAACACTGCATATGGAACCTCTTTCTAATCCTGATCTCTTGATGGAAAACTACAATCTTCCCCTGCATGGCCTGGTAGGTTTGATCATCTTAAAGCTTCACATAAGCAGCAACATGCAGCCTCAAAATGTCATGGCCTGTACTCAAACCTAAAAATCATGTAGCAATGTCCAAAGGAGTGTGCTGGCAGAACATCACTGGTATGTGAATGCCAACTCCCAGCCATTTAAATGCCAAAATACATTTGCACAATAACTGTGTTAGTGCATTCAAAGGTGTTGTTGACTCCATACCTTCTGCTCTAGTTTTGTATGCCATAGCACAAAAATGGAGCAGAAGACAAAGGGTGAGAGAGAGGAAGAGCAAGACAAAGAAAGTGAAGGGACCAATGTTATGTACTTGAGCCTGGACTTTTGTGGCTTTCTTTACTGCACAACTGTCAGACTTGGTACTTTTCAACTTTGGAACACCAACATTTCAAAGTTGAGAGCACAACAAGAAATGGAATTGAGGAATAGTAAATTGAGTACCTAAGCAAAAGTTTAGCCCATGGCAGCCTTCAATGCATCTCCAGCTCCTTGGAAGAAGAGCCAAGAAAGTATGAAGTCAGCTATGAAGATGCACACCAAAGAAATGACAACAGCTGAAGTGGTCGATTCTCCAACACCCTTTGCACCCCCTAGGGTAGTGATACCCCATGTACAGCTGACAACAGAGATGATACCCCCAAACACAACTGATTTTATCATAGTGCTGATAAGATCCCAGGGTTGCAGAGCCCTAGCTGCTGACTCCAAGATGATGTTGGAGCTCACATTGTACACTGCATCTGCAAGCAGCACACTTGCAGCCATGGCTACTGAGAAGCACATGACAGTCAAAATGGGCAAAGAGATACAGGATGCAATCACCCTAGGAGTCACCAGGTAATCCACAGGATCTGTTCTTAGGACTCGCAAAGTATCTGTCTGCTCTGACACCTGGATGCAAACAGAAAAGAGTCAGCTTCAGTTCTAAAATGTGTAAAGCAAACACTGACAACACAGCAACCAAAACAGAACCAGAAAGCAAGAAGAAAAGAAACATGATTGGTGTTCAGGGACACTCCAAGAGTCAACAGACCAGAGAGTAGAATAGCATAAATCATCCTGGAACCAAAAGTGCTCTATCCTAACCAAAATGCCTAAGCCAGGTAACACAGTTTGTGACGAGTGAAATATTCAAACTCTTCAGCCAACAAGAGGCCATCCCAAAACAGGCATTTGCCATGGATGCCTCACCTAAAAATGCAGAATGCAGACTGAGAAGAAGGACACTTGATTTCCCAACTCCATGAGGTTGCCCAAGGAGAATTCATATGCTCTCTAGTTGTTCTCACTAGCAGAGGCACTGCATCTCCCTGGTGAAATCCACAGCTTGTTCATTCCTTCTCCAAAGTGCCTTCATAAAACTAGTGTAGATCAGCAAGTAGATTGGAGGTTGAGGGAAGATTAGAGAGAGAGATGAAACTTATTCCAAAAGCCTAGATAGAGTTTGGCCTCCTAATCTTAGTGCAGAAAACTTGGGCATGTCAACTCCCAAGTTGAAAATAAGCAGTCCATTGCAGAATTCTTTATCTTAAGACAAGAAAAATGTCCTCTAAAACCATAGAAGAAGAAGCCAAAGAAGGAGCCCCAACAACCCGTATACTGTGTAAACCCCTTGGTAATAGGAGCATCCAAAGAAAACAACAAATTACTACAACTTTGCACCAATTGTTCCATGAAGACAATAAAAATGCACTAGGTACCTGCATAGTGCCAAGCTCTGCAGCAAATGCACTGCCAACTCTGCCAGCCATGATGATGGCAGTCACTACAGGGGAAAGCTCTCTTGCCAGAGCCAGAGACAGCACACCTCCAACAGACCTTGTCAGCCCCAGCCTTGCAAACTCTCGCACAAACTGTAAGACAAACCTCCAGAATGTTCAGCCATTATTGAATATTTGTATTTATTTATTGCAAGATGGATGCAACTGCCAGGCATCAAAATCTCATGTTTTGCACTGAGACTGGATCCAGGAAAAGATTTGGTTTCTTGAACACTGCTGGTTAAAAAATTATCTGAACTTAGCTGTGATGGTCCATTTCGCTGGAAACAGGAAGTGCAAATTCCAATTGCAAGAATTTATTGAGGGCAACCTGAAATGTGAATTTCAGCTTACCTGGATTTCCCAATGTTCATCTCTCCACTAGGTTTGCATCAATAGCCCAGTGAGTAATGGCTCCTGGCTGTTATCCTAGTGCTAAAGTGGGTCTATGAGTAAACCCAAAGGTCAGACTTGAGGCGCTTCTGAATCCTTGTGGAAGTTTTCAGCAACCACAATGTCCACCAGAGTAAGAGTAGAAAATGTTTTCATTCAGAATGGAAGTAGCCACTGTTAAGTGCAAAACACATACTCATGCTTCTTGGCAGACATGATGTCATTTTTCTCCTTTCCCTCTCATGCCTCCTTGTGGCCAGCTAGTTTACCCAAAGCTAATTATTTGCAGGAAGTCATCAACAAGTACAAGTTTTACCTATTGAATGAACAAAAGCATGGAACAAAGTGCAATGTACCTGTATTGTAAAAACCATCCCAACAAATGAAGCTGTGAGGAGGCTGACACCAAGCAATCGTGGTCCAATAAGCTCAAGCTGCTGTAAGGTGTTCCGGACATGAACCCTGCCTGTAATGGATCTTATTACTACCTGCAATTGACCAGCAATAGTTAGCATCTCTAGTTCTCTCCAATTCAACCTCTCCAACTCAGGAATTTTGTGTTGCAACTGGAAGGAAAGGTGTTCCAAAGAAACCACATTACCTTGGCTACCATCAAATGGATGACCTTGAGAGACCAGCCATTCTAACCTCTCAAGGTGATTTCAATGCAGAGAACCTCTGCATAGACTTATGTTGCAAAAAGAAGATGGAAAATTGTTCCTGAGATCGGTGAGTAGGGCGGAGAGATAAGGAAGAAGCAAAAGCTAACCTGGCCTGCAATAATGAATGCCGCTAAAGCTCGCCACAAGTAACGTGGTGGTTTCCAGCTTCCAAGAAGAGGTCTGGATTGTACTTCTTCTAGTGACAGAGGAAGAGGGGTGGGAACCGTGGCTCCGTCTTCATTCGTAGTGATTGCCAATGTCGTTGCCACAGCGGCCGTTGTCGTGATGGCAATCGAGTCGCTCCAACGCTCGCCGTACTCTCCACCAATACGCGCATCTACTACTGCTCTCCACGTCCTCCTGTGGTTCACGCAAACCCTCCCCGAAAGTCGCCTCCTTCGCAAACAGGGATACTCCCAACAACAACAACAACAACATCGGCTTCCAAGGATCATCGCCGGCAACCTGTCCACACAATCTGTTAACTCAAAACCAGCCGCAAGAGTTCGAAGTAGCGAACATCGGATAACCGAAGATCTTACCGACAGCCGTCGACGACGATTGTCAGAGAAAACTTGAGAGATTACTAGGAAACAAGCCTGCTGGAGCGTTGCCATCTCTGTGTCGTTCTCTACGAGGACGGAAATCAATCACATCGGCCCGAATTTCTCTTCACCGCGGATTTTTTGACACGACGATGGAGCAGACAATTTACAGCCGCCCGAATGCCTGCCCACCATCACTCTCTCTTGAGGATGAAGCCGGTGAACATCAAAGTCTCTGAATTTGGAGCCTAATTGAGGAGCAGCGGTCGACAAGAAGAGGGAAGCGCGGGCGATGGCCACACCCCCGCGACCTTTCTCTACAAAGCGCACTCCTGAGCTCCTTGTTCTGGCCTAAATGCAAATTTCAACCATTCCTTCCTGGCCGGTCATGTGGCATTTTTGGAACCCGCTTTTACCCGTGATGTACGGATATCAGCAGAGTGCTTCTAGTATCGCAAGGACCATTGTTGGGCCGGTTAAAACTACCGGTTCTGGTTCCGACTAGTAAAAGCTGGACTAGAACTGGGTCTGATTTCTGGAACCATAACCAGAATTAGGTTTTAAAACTGGATCCGGTTCTGGAACTGGAACCAAACCGGGACTCAGTTCTAGAACAGGAACTGGAATTTTTTTAATAATATTTTTTAGTGGGAAAATTGTATGGAACCTAGGGTTAACTGGTAGTTGACTGTTGGGTTATCCGGGTCTGATTTCCAGAACTGGGACCTAAATTATTTTTCTCCGGACCCAGGGTTCCATTTTTTGGGAACTGGAACGAGGCACAGAGGCCCCCCTTGGTGGGAGGGGAAGGGCTCTTTGGCCAGTGGCTATTTCTTGGTGAAGTGGTAACATTTGAGGAAATAATTCATTCTCGGCTGAATTTGTAAAATGATCTTTGCAAGTTTTTTTTCCATGCTAATTTGAAGTCAAAACAATATTAAGCGATATTGACTGCAGTTTTTAATGATGTCATTAGAGAACGAACCTTCAGATCAAAATAAGCTACAACCATGGTGTGTTTTTGACCCAAAATAAATAAATTAATGTGATTCATACAAAGGTTCTTTTTGAAGAAAATGGTCAGAAAACATCTGATTTTGAGGAATTGTTTTTTTGAAATCGTTAGATTTAGATAGTAGGGTAAAACAGTGAGTTGCAGCATGCTACTAAAATACAATATAATTCCTGATCCTAGGTGAAGATGTAGTTAAAATATTTAATTTTGAAGGAAAGTGAAAATAAGTAAAGTTTATTTGAAATCAAAAATTTGTATAGTTATTTTAGTGTTTGGCATGTGGAACAATTATCTCCAAATTGGAAAGAAGAACAAATAATAAAGTCCATTTTTGAACCTTTAAGTTTGTACCTTGAAATGAATAAGAGACATGTCTTTATTTGAAGAACATATGCTTGGCGTTTTAAAAATGTGATATGAGTTGAGATTAGCCTTTCACTAATTTGAAGGTTGTAAAAGACCTAAACAAACCCTTAAGAAAAGTAGAAGATGGGCATCATATATAAGAAATGTGCCATTGGTTTCATATATTTGTTTCAATGTGTCATTGCTATACAAGTGTTTTGTATTACTTGTAATGCAAAAACTGAATGTTAATGTAAAAGTAAACACAAGAGTTTACTTCAAAGAAGTTGTTAGTGAGCTTGACAAAAGATTACAAAGCGTCAATAAATTCCTTTGTTTCTAATACTAAATTGACAATTCCATAGTGTACAACAAAAAGTCATCATGCCCTTTAATTTTGTGATCATAACGGACAACATAGATAGTTAAAGTTCAGTAATTTGAAGGTTGTCCAAGACCTAAAAAAAGCCTTAAAAAAGTAAAGGATGGGTATCACATATAAGAAATGTGGCACTGGTTTAATATTTCTATCTATAACATGACATTCACAAAAGTGAAACCAAACGGCTCTTGTGTTCCTTCAAGGATTGAAAATATCTATCATAATCTTTGAAGGGATTAGTTGATACACGTGTTATGATGGCATATCAAGTGTCTTGATTTGATGTGGGTTTCAACCTAGCCAAACATAATCCCATGTTTAAATGTTGAGGTTTGGTGATTGACATTTGGATTAGGTTAGTCATGGCATTTATGTTTGTTGTGAAGGACAAAAGGTGAAACATCCCCTTCACCTTTTGCATATTCCAAAGTTCCAAATAATGAAAATAAGGGAAGAGGAGATTATCTGGGAAGATGGAGAAGGATATTGTGATGTGGAAGATGATCTTAGTGTGTGTGAGTGTGATGAATTGGAGGGCAACTTGTGTCGTTGTGAAAGACATTATGTTTTCGGTGAACTACTTTTCAATGGAGGGCCTTGTGTTGTTTTCAAGACATATTGAATCTAACATGCATTGTAGGTTCACATTCAATTGTTTGCATTTGTTGCACACATGGTTTTTCATGAATGATGAAATGTTTTCAACACACCTAATAACTTGTAGGCTTGCAATTGATTATGGATGAAAAAATATTAAATGCAACAATCAATCAATTAAAGATTTGTTTTATTTTGTCTTTGTCTAAAAGGAAGTTGCAAAGTATGCAAAAATTTCACCTTCAAAGTTGTATGGAAAAGAAATATGGTTCAAGTTGCTTGTGCACCTACTCCATTGGTGGAAGTCATGAATCAAAATGATGCAAATGTTAATGCAATGCTTATGGACAAGGTGATGTGGTTGGTTCCTTGCATCCCATGCTCTTAAAATGTTTGAGTTTTTGCTATTTTAAAAACATTTGTGTTAAAATATTGTTGGGCCTTGCCAAAGATGCCACAAAATACAACTTTTCAAGTAATTCTTGTGTGCATTCCAACAATGTTAGTAGGTGAACAACAAATAGCAAGTGGTGAACATGTGAGTGGGTGAGCAAGTTTAAGGGAGCAAGAAAGAATCTTTTGAACATATTCCATGTCATATCATTGAATATTATTGAAATATTTTCATGCCATGTGGATTTTCTTTTTGTGACATGACAAAATATTCTTTGACAAAGCCATAAATATTTTGGCACGCGGACAAGGGTTCAACATAAAAACACAAACTATTCTACCAATGGTTGTATTTATTTGTTCAAATGGTGTTTTTGATTTGAAATGTTAATGTGGGAAGGTTTTGAAAAATGAAAACTTTAGATTGGGTTAAACATTATAAACAAATGAATTTGATCACAAATGTAACACAAAGGTTCACAATGTCACCAAATCTTGTTGTAGAACTTAAATGCACCGCCTTCAAAGCATTCATCACAACTAAAATATATTATTTTTTCAAGTATGATGAAACTATAATATAGTCCAAAATTGAATTACTAAATCCATACCATGTCATATTATCACATCATAATGTTTGTGCTTGGAAAATATGTTATATATTCATCCATTCCTTGATGGTTGGACATTTATAGGGGCACAATAGTTACTAGGATAAACAATTTACTAGCCTCTTAGTTATTGGTGTACTATTGTTTTAAATTGAACACTAAAAATTATCTCACCTTTTCAGCCCAACAAGATGTAGGCCAATTGGTTGCATTTGTAGGCCTATTGAAATTATGTGTGTGCAGGCACTTGGCAATTGTTTGTAATAGAAGGCTCACCTCCAAATAGATTTTGAGGATTATTCTTGTGTTTAGAATAAAAGAGAAACCCAACTTTTTCGAGACATGACACCTCCTTTTGAGTTAGGTCGACACTGTGTCAAACAACCATATAATTGAAACTTGCAACTTAGCAGCAACAAAATTTTGTGCAAACCCACCCACACAACAACTTAAGTCATCAAGATTGAAATGTGTTTATGATGCTCCAAAGTTCTAGTTTAAAATTAAACTCATAAATTAGAATAATATGGAGTTGGAGTCCCAATTGTTGTTTTTTGTGAAGTGATTTTGGATACACACTTGGCACTTGTATTTTTTTGCAATGCAAAACATTACATTACGAAATTAAGTGGGCACCGATCAATATGCCACCTGCCATCCTCACATATAATTTCTAAACCACCTTGAAAAACTATAAAATATATATTATGTGAACTACATGGCGACCGATGGGGAAAATGTTCTTTAAATTCCCAACAATTGCAATGCTCAAATATCACAAGAGACAAAAAAACAAGAAGAGGATACCATGAAAAGCAAGAGAAAGAATGCAAACAATAGAGAACCTAGACTTGTAACCTCGAGAACTAAAGCCAAGGTTAACTTTTTACTCTAAACCTGGGCCAGACCCTTAACTTTGATAATCAAATTCAAGGTTAACTTTTTGCCCTACTTGAGGTTCAAGGTCAAAACAATTATCATTTTACGCGGTTTTCTCTTGCCGAAGGACCAACACCGTTTTAATCGGTTCTCTCTTGCCAAAGGACCAACACTTCTAAGTTCTCACAAGGGATGAGAACCATCAATTTCAATGTAAGAACCTGCCCAAAACCCTAGGGATATCATGTGAGATATAATACCCACCCAACATTGATCTAAACCCTTAATTTGCTCTCTCCTATGTAATCATCATCTATTAGCTTGATATTTTTCCCACTAGCAACTTCTTCAGCTTTTCAAACACACTTTAATACCAATGTTGAGAAAAGGGTCCTTTTTGTCCTAATGAATTCTCAAACCAAAAGATGAACTTGCTATATTATTGCAAACACAAATTCTAACCAAAAGATGTATCTGCTATACTATTGCAAACACATATTTTGATATGTTATCTCAAGCACTCATAACTACTGCAATGGGGGGACAACATATCCAATGTGGTGCAATTTTCTTTTCCCAAAGAAAGGGCCAGTAGGTAAGGGTCAAGTATGTGGTAAGTACTGAAACCGTTTCTAATGTGAGGTCATTCTCAATGGTTCTAGCTGAGGCAATACTAGCCTTAGACAGCCCAGTATGGACCCAAGGTAATATGCTCGTCGTATGAAGAGACTTGTGTAAAATTGGTACAAGGCAAAAATTCATCACACAAAAAAGACAAGTGAGCCATTTTCCCAAATTTTTCTTCAAAAAGTCCAAAGATAGCAAAAAACTCATCACAAAAACACCACTGAGCCATGACGTGCATGCCAGCATTTCCCAGCTAATACAGTAGAGCTGATCAAGGTGAACAAGACATTACTTGTGCTAATTTGAATAGCATTTTCATGTCAAAGTACATCTCAAAATAATTTTTAGGTCTCAATTTTGAGTTCATGTTGAGTAATGTACTGGGTACAATGTGGACCCAAAGTGAACAGTGAACCAGCAGCCATGGATGCACCATGAGGGATGATGCATGGCAGATGGACAAGAAACACTTTTCCATTGGGTTCCAATTACCTAGCTAACCACAATGGTTAAATTAGATCAGTTGTTGCTTTTACCTACCTCCCTACTAACAACACACAAGCCTTTACTTATGTGTAAACATCTACATCCATTCCTACTACATATCACACCAATAATATACACAAGGTTATCAAGGTGAAAGCCAATGTCAACTCAGTTGAGGTTCAACAACTCACAAGCCTATTACCTGTGTATTAACCATCTAAATGCATCTATTCACCTAGTATCCACCTACAACCGTACCTACCTGTATAGAGCTACCTACAGGACCTATCCTTTACAGGACAGTTCATTGAGGTGAAACCCCAGATCTACTCAGTTGGGGTTTCATCCACAACTGAGTCATGATGGGCTTCAAACAGATGGTCCTTTCTATTATGTCATAAATCAAATGTGACACTCGTTTTATGCAATCTAGAACAATGTAAGGTGATTCACTGATACAGTTGATAGTTCAATCTACATCTTAACAATGCATCTTTGAAGTTTATGTTAAAAATTGCACTGGCTCACCAATACCAATATCAGAATAGCATTGTCCACTTCAGCTATTATGTAACTTGATTTCTGGAATTCACAATTCTCAAAATGAGTTGCCAAATTAGAACCTTATACAAAAATCAGAGCAAAAAACTCAGGTTAAACTTCATAACCATCTTTAGCATTTGGTAGATAGTTAACTCCACCTAATAACATATATACACAAATGAAATAAGGACTGTGTAAACAAATATAATGTTAGATGTAAAGTGCCTAACAAAACTGGAAAAATGTCAGGTAATACTCCAACTGTGTATTCAGAAATACCATCTCAGTATTCAATATCATGGTGACAAAACTAAAGCTCTCAACATCCAGTAACACATTTGAGTTGGGTTGCCACCAAGAGCCAGGCAGTGTACACTGGCGCTCCATATTTCCAAGAAATCTTATTACATAGCACAAGGCCTGATAGGATCCAGGATCTAGGTCCACACCAGAGGATGAGAGAGTGCTGTAGAGATGACTGTCCCACTTCCAATTTTTTCTCAAACCTAATTGCATTAGGAGGTACCTGGTTTGTAATAAGCCGTTGGAAAAGACTTATTCAAGTGTGTTGTGGCTTGACAAAATCCAATCCCTTCTGTATTGAAGACTGCAATTCCTCCTTCAAGGCCTCAAGGCCTTTCTGTTCATAGTCAGAAAGACTGCCCAACTCTAGCACCTCCTCAACTCCATTTCTCCCTAACCGCACCTGCCAACCAAAATGTTTGCCCTCAAGAAACTGCAAAAAGAGATCTCGATGGGGTGAAAAATGGCCATCTCCAGTTTGGATGTGAAAGTTTTCTCTATTTGATTTTACCAATTCACTTGGAGAATAATGTAAATCTAAGTAAGATACTCCACATACACATCTAAAGCAAACCAAAATCAGCCACAAGCAAATGACCAATGATAGAGGAATACAAGATTAAACCAAATAAACATAAAATTTGGATTGAATTGTAATCAAAATCTGGCTATCTTGATACACATGGCTAGTAAATAGAACAATACAATTCACATAATCAAAAAACCTCTTAGCCATGTGGCTGCTTGCACAGGGAAAGATTGCTGAGTTTTGGCTGCAAGTAGGAGAGAAAGGTGACACCTTTGATGAGAAGAAAGGCAGATTAGTAATATCAGATGCCACATAGCTGCACTGGATATTCTCCACACCATTTAGGCCCTTGAGACAGGCTTCCGCAAAAAGAGCTCCAGCATAGCTACACCATTCCCAAACCCACTTACTCTAAGCTGGTTCTTCACCTGACAGATTTAACTTTTATAAACAATCTACAAAATCACCTTTTCATGATGAGCAGCTCCACCAAAAGATGAAGTAAAATATTTTTTCAGGTCTATTTAAAAAACAGTGTCACAATAGAATCAAACCAAACTGGTCTGACATGTTCCTGAGGTTTTATTTGTCAAATGCACCAGAACTTGAAATAGAGCCAATCAAGAACATAAAAGGGAAGAAACTTGAGAAGAATCAAGGGACAGGGCACTTACGCCATAGATAGAGTAGCAGACCCTTTACCAGCCTTTGCCTGCACAACTTCAGTACCACCATCTTGTGTGCGCTTGGTAAGTGCTTCAATCTCATCATCTGTCAATTGAACCTTTGGAGAGGCCTGCAGTGACCATAGATGCATAATCCCTATTAAGTATTGACAGAAGAATGAAGCAAGAGGCAAGATGAACTTCCAACTAAAAAGCTACCCTGCTCCATAACCTGCAGAGGAAGCTTAAAATAAGCACATTATTTAGCTAGCTCTTGGGTAACAGCCTTCATCATCATACATAGCAAGTTCCAGTATGTCATGAATGCCTAGGCATTTTCTGACATAAGGTGGTCAGCACCCTCCTAACCAAACAAATGGTCTTCCAAAGAATAGTGCTTGCCAACAACCACTATGCGCTGCCACCACTTATGCATATTTCTAGCACCCTTGGATCTAAAAAGTGTCTGGGTGCTGCTTGTAAGGTGCCATCTTCAGGGTTTCCAATGCATCGTCAAGAGGAAACAATGTTGACATTTATATACTCAACTTCATGCCGGACTCAACCAGCACTAGGTAATGAGAAGAACCAGGCAACAGCTTTAACAGCTAGAGAAGCAGTAATCAGAAGTTGGTTGCAAAAAATGAAGTCATGCTATTAGACAATTTGATCAGAACTATCACCCTCACACAACCTTGGTGTCTGTAAGTGGAAGATAATATGTCAATGTCAAGACAATGCCGGCACGCATTCTCTGCAACTGACACAATGCACTCTTCATCCAGACATGGTAGATTAAATGCCAGCATGTTACCTGGGAGAAAAGAGGAAGAATGGTGATTCCAGCATGGCCACCCACAACAGGGACATTCACCTCTGCATAATCCCCATGCAGAAATATGTTGAAACCATTGAATAACTATTGACACCATTTTCTTGTCCAGTAATATATGAAGTTAAAAGGCAATGAACCAAGTCAGTTAAATTTACAATGAGGTTTGCAAAAACCTGCCTCGCCAGCTCACTACAGCTTCAATAGCTACTGCAACCTAATTGTTCAATATGACATTTCAACTGAGAATAACATTCTATTACCCTTCCTTACATTCAGCAGTGAGAGGACTCTCAAACAAAAACTAGGAGAGTAAAGCACATACCTCGCACTGGTAGTCCTTTCAATACTGAATAGAAGGTCCTTGCTCGTACTACATCCAAGGTAGTTACACCAAAGAGCTTCCTCGAGTCATAAGTGCCGTGCAGCTTGAAGACTTCAGCAGCTATTGGCACAGTTGAGTTCACAGGATTACTGATCATGTTTACCAGTGCCTGCATCACAGTTGATCCAAATTTTCCATTACTAGAATCAGATTCCCCTGGCCTGCACTTTTAGAAGGGGAATGTCTGATTCACAAAGTGAATAAAGTGATCTTCCTGGATACAGCAAAGAAACTCCTATCTGATCAGATTGATGGAATCTTTATGGCCAAAGTGATTGATGACAGAATTTATATAAGTTTCAGGTTAAAAGCTCAGAAGATCATCCTAGCAGGTGCATAGTTACTTGTGAGCACAACTACTAGTGAGTACACACCTTCACCGGAATCCACCTAATGCTTCCTGATCCCATACTTGAGACCTAAATCCACCAAAGGCAAAACCTTGAACCTCTGACCTCTTCAAGAGGTTTAAGTGTGCCATGACCACTAATGATTGATTTCAGTATGCTACCATCTGTTATGATAGAGCCACAGTGATAGGGTAAAACATACCTCTGGACAGTGTTCAGCAATGGCAGTGCAAAGGCCCTTCACAATTCCAGCATTGATCTTGAACAGATCATCACGAGTCATGCCAGGTTTGCGTGGCACTCCAGCAGGGATTATGACCAGGTCACACCCTTTCAAAGCCTTTGCTAGATCTGCCTCGCCAGCAAACCCCTCCACCTGAAAAACCAGAATTGTCTACTAAGAATGACTGTGTATGTAGTGTTTAAATTAATCATGTGTAAATGTCCAGGAGCAGAAGTCATATTCATGTTCTGAACAAAGTGGCAGTTGGGAAGCTGAACCTACTCAATGCCCAGGACGAGACATGCAAACAGGTTCTGCACAAGATACAAGAGTTCCTGACAGGATTTGCTCTTTATCTATGCTGTTGACACTTCTGCTAGTCAGAGACAGAGGTTCAAAATTCAGAGATGCAATTCAGACGTTACTTCCTCACCTTGATGCATCAGCAAGAATGAAGGATATCAAAGCCCTAAATTATATTCCATAAGTCTTTCTCAATGCGGACCACTCTTAGAGCTTACTTCAAACAGGCTTAGTATTAAGTACAATTCTCCACTGTCTGCATCTCATCTAGCGCATTACGCCGTGTAACCACAAAGCTCCGAGTAACCTAACCGATGACCGAAAGACTGAACACACAATGAGGAATGGCCATGAGAAGGAAAAACAGGATCGGCAACTGCCGATCTCTGCTAAGGAGGGATCCGATTTGCCGTCAAGGAAAGAAGGATTACAAAAGAGAAAGAAGGCCGGAGATATATAAACACTGCGCGAGAAAGATAATACTCACCGTTGCGGTAGTGTCGACATGGCTGATATCGGCAGCGACGCCAGGAGTTCCCGCAATATCATACAAAGAGAGATCGGTCACCAGGGGATTGAGCTTCATGAGAAGCCCTAGAGGTTGTCCAATTCCTCCTGCGGCTCCCAACACCGCCACCTTCCGCCTGGGAGAGCTGGAGCTCGAAATGCATCTCGTTTGCGCCGGGCTTTTGGCAGCAGACACGACGTACCTCTTCAAGAGAACAGCGACCGATCTTCTTGCTGCCATTTTCTTCACGGATCTGACTTCGACGACGACAGTCGCAACAAAAAAATCTCCGGCAGGAAATGCCAACAAAGCCTCGCGTTCTCTAGTCCCCGCACCGCACACGTAGGAGCGAGGAGAAGCGCAAGGGACATCTTTCCCTCAACTCCGTCGTCTTTCACAACCGACGCCTCAGATTCTTCGATACCATTTCATCCGCTGCACTCCAGCACGCCACGTCATAGTTTGAGAGGAGGTGCATTCACATTTGCAGTGTTATTCCCAGTACTGATTGCTCATGAGGTTTACCTTCACCCAAATGCAAGTAATTGTTTGAAGGTGGGTAAATAGAGGGTATATGAAAAAACCATCTTGCAGCTATATATATGGAGTTCACAACAAGGGAATGTAATTGATATGTTATGTATCCCTAGTATCTGGCCTTGTTCGTGTACATTATTTGTGCTACATTCACACTTCATGTCACGTCAATGTCAAATGAAAATCTAGGTGGCATGCAATGTTAAATAGGTGATAGTTTAGTGTTAAGTGAATGTTAACTTAACATAAAATTTTCATTGTAAGTAAGTTTAGGGTAGAGAGGCCAGTCATAGTACATTTTAAGGACAAAGAAGCTGTTGGCAATCTCATGAGACTTTGGTCGGATCTGAGGTCCAAAGATGGATTGTAGAGGAAGTTTGGGTGCACCTAGTGCGCTTTAGATCGTCTAATCTGGACTTAAAATGCAAAAGTTATGGGCTTTGGAAGGTCTCAGCATCATTGAAAAAAAATTCAAGAATCATCAAACAGCAAGCCTCCCTACCTTCAAACAATGCACATCTTATAAACAAACATTCTAACATTGACACTTGTCAAAAATCTACCTTATCATCAAACATGCACATTCTCAAACTGATCACAAACATTGAAAAAACCCATCCTTTTTAATCAATGGTTCAAATTGAAACCTCAAAAAAGGGCAAAAACCTAACTTTAAAGGTTATCAAACCTTAAATGTTTAAGAAACCCGGACTAGGTAGTTGCTCTCCTTTGTGGTGCCACTCCAAAACCTTCAAACCAATTCCCCTTATCCTCTCCTCTCTCCACACTTAGAAGCCCATGATTCTCATTCTTTCTCGGATCTCATTTGCAAGTTCAAAGGCATTTTCTCGCGAAGCTCTTTTGACAATGGTGACTAGCTTATCTCTTTCCCTCAATGTTCGTGTTTCTTTGTTACGATTCTATACATCACCTTTGACCATCTTTAATGCCATGTGTTTCGTACATGTGTAGGTGGTGGCGTAGTTTGAGGCACCTCTTGAGTTTGTGAACTTGTGTAGACACCTACGTTTGATTTCCCCACATTGTCTTGTGCTTGTTCTAATAAGGACATTTCACTTCTTGTGCTTGTGTTCTTTCACAATATTGCTAGTGATGTTCGGCTTGTGTTTTTTGCACGTAATTACCCTAGTTCCAATCAAAACATTGTGCTTCTTGCACTTCTATTCTTTATAGTGTTGCTAGTGATGTTCTTGTTGCATCTTTTGTGCCTCTATCCTTTGGCAGTGCCTATGCATTCGTGATTATGTTTTCAACACACTATTACAAAAATGGGGTGCAATTCATTAGATTAAATCACTATAGGACTTTAAAAGTGAAATAAGTTCATTGTATTTTAATGATTTCACCCTAGTTCAAGTTATATCATTATAATATCATTACGTAAATATCGTGTTTCATTACTAGTTGACATAATTCATTATTATAATTTACTATAGTAAATAGGTTTATTTCTATCTTATTTTAAATACCCTATATATGTTACTTTATGATATACCCTCTATTATTTTAGGCTAGTTTAGTTATTCTAACTTATACCTTACTTTATTATAAGTTATTATATGCTTTTAAATTATTTTAAATTAAATTATTCAACTAACCTTAAGCTATACCTTAAATTATTTTATTTTTAATTTATTTTTGTTATTTCAAGTTATACGTTAAATTATTCAAGGTCATTATATTTTATGTTATTATAAATTATTTTATCTTAAGTATAATAACTTAAAATAATTTAAAATAATTTACAAGAAAATAACTACTAATAGCCTATGATATTATAACATATAATATTCAACAATAACTTATAATATAATAGCCATTAATAATCGTAATAGAACCTATAATAACCACAAATAGAATAGTCACCAATAACCATTAATAAAATAGCCATCAATATGCACTAATATAATAACCATTAATAACCACCAATATCCACCAATAACTATTAATAGCCTATGATAATTTAACCTAAATAACCATTAATAACCACCAATATCCACCAATAACTATTAATAGCCTATGATAATTTAACCTAAATAACCATTAATAACCACCAATAGAATAATTATTAATAGCCATTAATAGAACAACCACCAATAAAATAATAATTAATAGCCATTGATAGAATAATTACCAATAGCCATTAATAGCCACCAATAGTTATATTTTAAAATTGTCAAAAATAATCTAAGGTGAAATAATTTACAATAGATAAAAAAACTTAAATTGAAATAACTTATGATAGCCTATAATTGCTAATAATAACATAAGGTGAAATAACGTTCTGATGCACCCCTAAACTCCTTAGTAGACTTAACTTCGAGTATAAATGTGAAAATAGCGAAAAGATAATGAGTTGGGGCATGTTCTCTGGCTCATTGCACTTTGGGGGTAAAAAAACGTGTTAGAGCTCTGAAGTGGGGACGAGGAAGAGTGACAAGCAATTCAATTACTCACATGGACCTGCACAAATCAAACAAGTTGGTTAGTGCATAGTTGGAGCACTTTTGGTGCATAAACGAACCACGAACAAACACGGACTCATAAAACTCACCACAACTTGGATTTGGGGGAAGCCACCACCTTTCCCCTTATAGTATTATTTGTGCCTAGCCACGGGGCTAGCACCCAAATGTCATTTTATCCCGATACTACCAAGTGGGAGTCCCGGGACAAAGTGCCATTTGGGTGTTGGCCTCATGGCCAAACACAAAGTATATTATAAAGGGGAAGGTGGTGGCTTTCCTTAAGTCTGAGTCGTGGTGAGTCTTGTGAGTCTTGTGAGTCCATGTTTGCCTGTGGTTCATTCGTGCACCAAAAGTGTTCAAATTACGCACTAACCAATTTGTTATTTGGTTTATGCAGGTTCGTGTGAGTAATTGATGTTTATCACTCTTCCTAGTCCCCATCCCAAAGCTCTAGCACACCCCTCTACCCCCAAAGTGTTGCAAGCTAAAAAACGTGCTTCGACTCCTTATTTTTCCGTTGTTTTCACCTTAGACTTACATTTGAGTTTATCAAGGAACTCAAGAGCACGTCATTTAGGGTGAAACAACCTTCAATAACCAAAAATAATTTAGAATAACCAAAAGTAGCTTAGGGTGAAATAGCCAAAAATAACCAAAAATAACTTCGAATAACCAAAAATAGCTTAGGGTGAAATAACCAATTTTTTTTAGAATAACCATAAATAACAATAAATAATGTAGGGTTAAATAATTTAGATAATTGAAAAATAGCCCTATAATAGTTGAAAGTAGCCTAACATATGTAATATTATTATACTAACAAAAATCTTATCCATTTATTGAACATGTTCTTTTTCAAAAGAATGATCATTGAAATGTTATTGGATAATGATATTTTTTTAAAAATTTGTTCAAATGATTTTACACTTTCAAAAAGAAATAAATGTAATTATGTACATTATTAAAAATAAACTCGAATCATTTCATTTGAACAAAATCTTAATAAAATATGAATTTTCAAATTTTATGTTTTTGTAATGTTTAAAATGAAATGTTTGATAAATAAAATGCAATATAACATATTATCACAACAAGTGGGGTGGTTTGATGGTATGGGTGTGTCCCCCCATTTTGAAGGTCAAGGGATCAAACTTCATAAGTGGTGTGTGCATGGTCAACAATGACAAGTTGACTTAATATTTTTTTATTTAATTTGTTCTTTAGAGTGGGTGCTTAAATTGATTATGTGGCGTACGTAATTAGGTTAGGTTTTTAATATAACTTAGATAGTGACACATGTCAATAATTCATAAGCTGATAATCATGAAATGATCAATAATATTATATATTAAATAATTTAAATTTAATTGATTTTCATGTTACTTAGTTAATTAACTAACAAGTGAATGGCTTAGTAAATGTGTATTTCACTTGAGAATAACCTTGTTTTCACTAGTGAAACAATTCATTGTCCGTAGCAACTAGTCCCTATTCATTAAGGGGTTGACCAATTTCACTATGGTAAAAATGTCCAAATTCGTTTAAAATCTAATGAAACCCAAAGTGAATTAAGACACATTTTAGTGTAGTGACATTTGGATCAAAAAGTTTTTTTTCAATTCTTGAGCTTTGTCTTGTGTTGTTCACCAACTCTTGACCCCTTTTGTGCATGTCCTTTTGCATTGTTGATCCTTAGTTCTTAACACCCTTTGTGCATATCCTCTTATATTACTCTCGAACTCTTGACCATCTTTGTGTTTGTCCTCTTGCACTATTCCTAAGCCCTTGACCATCTTTGTGCCAAGGTCTTTTTATGCTACTCTTTAGTAGTTATCCTTCATTTTCCTCCTTTTCAACAACAATTGTTGTTTATCCTTTTTCTTGTCATTTCATAATAATTGTTGTTGTTGTTGTCCTCCTCCTATTCATCTTGATCTTGTTATTTCCTAACAACTGTTTTTTTTAAATCTTTTCTTAGTATCCTTGGTATTTATTAACAACTATTCTCCTCTTCTTGATTTCCTTATTATTTTTCTGTAGTAACAATTTTTCTCCTCTTATTGATCCCCAATACTAGTTGTTTTTCCCCTTGTTCATCCCAAATAATTGTTGCTCTTTATTTGTTGATCCCATTAGTAATTACTCCTCCTTTTTTTCATCCCCAACAATTGTAGCAATCGCCAATCTCTCTTCTTTTTTATCCTCAATAGTATTTATTTTTCTTATTTATCCATATTAACTCTCTTATTCTTGGTCCTCAACAATAGTTCTTTTTCTTGTTCATCCATAATAATTATTGTTATAGTTGTTTTCTTCTTCTGGATCCTTAGTAGTATTTCTTTTTCTTGTTCATCCCTTAATAATTATTATTGTTGTTACAATTGCTTCTTCTTCTTGATCTTCAGTAGTAGTTCTTTTTTTTCTTCATTCACAGCAGTTGTTTTTTTTTTCTTCGTTTTCAATAGTAGCTCTATTTCTTGTTCATCCCTAGTAGCTAATGTTATTGCTACAATTGTTCTCATCTTCTTCTTCCTTAGTAGTAGTTTTTTTCTTATTCATCCCCAATAGTTGTTACTGCAGTTATTCTTTTCTTCTTCATCTTCAATAGTAGCTTTTGTTCTTGTTCATCCCTAGAAACTGTTAAATTTTCTTCTTCTTGATCCTTAGCAATATTTTTTTTCTTGTTCATCCTTAGAAATTGTTAAATTCTTTTCTTTTTGATCCTTAGCAATATTTTTTTTTTCTTGTTCATCCCTAACAATTGCTATTATAGTTACTTTCTTTTCCTTGGTCCTCAACAATAGCTCACCTCCCCAAGGATTCATCCCAATAATTGTTGTTATTTTCTTTTTAATCCTCAATAATAGTTCTCCTTCCCTTGTCATCTTCAATAGCTGTCGTTCCCTTCTTCCTGATCCTCAACACCTACTCCTCCCCTTGTTCACCCTCAACAACAAATGTTCCTCTTAATCCTTTTGTTTATGCTCAATCCAACCCCCTTATTGTTCATTATCACCTTATTCTACCTTGTTCTATTTCATTGAGCAACATACCCCACCTTCCCCACCCATTCTAACTTTAGTTGTTGTATGTTTGAAATTGTTGTAAGGATGATGCAACTTCGTTTCTAGCTCACATTCAAGCCATGGTTTATTGTTGAGCTTATTTCTGCACTTGGGTCATTGAACCAAGATTCACACCCATCTGTCCACAAGGGTGAGCTCATAAACATGCCTTGAAATTGTGGTGAAATTTGTCTCCTACCTCTTTCATTGTTAACAATGACCAAGTTGCAATGAAACTTTCTCTTTGTTGTTTTACAAGTTCCTTTTCAGCCAATCTTTTAGTTATAGTCAACATTGTAAGTGTTTTTCTTGCTTGTTTTTCTTGTATTTCTTTCCTTCTGTTTTCTCTAATTTGTTTTGTGGCCTCCCTATCCATGGTGTTTTGTCATATAATCTTCAAATATTCTTTTGAAGTCACAACATGACTTTGAGAATAATCTATTAATGGTTCTCTTCCATTGGTCCTTTTTGTAAGCAGATGTGGCAACGATAATAAACTATGAAAACATTCTGCCAATGCCACTTGAGTTGAGCTTTCAAGATTTTTGAACTCTATAGCTTCATCCAATGAAGGTTATTCCAAATTATCAACCATGTTTTTCAAATGCATGGTTAATGATTGTAGGAATTCTAGGCATGTTCACATAATAGCTAAGTTGATCTTCAGATAAACTAATAATTATAACTTTTGTTGTGGAGTCTATGTTGATAAACTCTTTTATAACTATACATTCTACCCATTCCTACTCACCATCCTCTTATTCTGACTCTTCTTCCTCCTTGGTCTGATTCTACAATGTGTATATATTACTCAAGCTAGTTTTTAGATTTATGGCTTTAAGGTTCAATGGCCAAATCCATGTACCTTTAAACCTTGACATGATTTTTTTTTTTGTAAATGTTTGGTCTAGGGCTTTGTCTACCCAACCCATCAATGCTATTTTGTCTAGTTTTGTATAGTTCCTCCTAACCATTGTTGTGTTTTTTTCCTTTCTGAAAACAATCTTGAAAGGCTTGAAGCAAGCCACATCTAGAGGTTGAAGTGCATGAGATTTCTGTGAAGGTAAAGTAATCATGTCGAACCCATACACTTTAGCTTATTGAATTGCTTCAAAAGTGACATGGGATCCATGCCCATCCAAGATGAATAGATGCCTATTTGTTTGGGATATTCATTGGTATACACCTTTTGAAAAAAGACAAACTCCTTGAAAAGAAAATTAATCATCCATGATTTTGATTGCATAACCATACAAGTTCTTGGTTTACATAATTATATGTAGTCATCACATATCCTCTATATTTTAAATATGTAAAATTTTGGAAGTGATGTTCTTATAGCATTAACAACACATGTAATAATTAACCATTCTCTGGATTTTGGTATAGTGTTATAGACTTGTGAACCTTGTTTTGCCTTGCTCCTAATTGTCTTTTTACTCGGATGCCTGTTTCATAAGAATTTTAGATGTGACCTACAACATAATTATGTTTGTTGTAAAGGGATAATAAATTTTGGTAGAAGCTCTAGTGTGATTAAATTGTCAATCCTTGTGTTCAGCTTACATCCAATCTTTCAACTTAACAAATGTTAAGCTCAGGATGCCTCCTTTTGAACCAATACCACCAGGAGTTCCTTGGTTTATTTCGTCGAAAAGGTGTTGGCTTTATTTATGTCAATTTTGCCACTTTCATTTTTAATTGTTGCAAGCTAATTGACAACCCAACTTCCTACATAAACAAAACCCAAGCAACCATAACTTGATCTTCCTTTAGTGTTAGTGTGCCTATTGGTCCATGTTTCCTTGTCTTTGTTTTACCATATAAGTGATAAGAAAGTGAAGTTGGAGGTATGTTCCATTGCCTACTTGCCCTCTTCAAAGATATTGTAACATTTTCCACTACGTCCATGGCCTCCTCTAATTGTTCATTGGTCTATTTGCCTTTACTGATTAAAGGACGCATATGTTAACTTAATTTTTTTGGTTTTTTGCTACTTCTTGTCTAGAAGATGATGGAACATTCTCCTAGTTTTGGCTTGGTTGGTCCTACAATCTAGTTCACCTCCTACAAGGCACATTGATCATCATGATTTAAATCCCCTTAGTCCCAACCTCCAACACGTTGGGGGTGTTTTATATGGCTTTACAAGAGGTACAAACTTAAACTTTCTGTATTTTGCCCAGCTTCAAGGAAGTAGGACAAGTCAAGATATGTTTCAAATGTGTAATTCTAACTTTTGTGAAGAAGTGATCAAAGCATAGAATGTTTCAAATTCATCCCAAATTAAATTTTGGTTTATTGTTGTTGTGCAAGCAGTAGGTCTGTATAACAAACTACGATTTCTTGGGGCTGGATAAAATTTGCCTTTCTTATGACTACTTGGATTATATCTACAAATTATAAAACTTTACACCCAATAATAATATAGAAGCTTCTTGAACTTGGTGTTGTAAAACTAATCTATTGCAAACTTTCCTAGTTTTCTTTTTACATCCACCCCTAAACCTTCAATTTGTATTTTATCTTTAATAGCACTAGAATTTGTTCCTTGATGTTCAATTTTTCTAAATCCTCTTTAGTTATTGTAATGTCAAGATTTTGTTGATCTACTTTTAATGCTTGTAACTCTTCTTTGGCTATTGTAAAATGCCCTCCCTGCTCTAGGTGATATGTTAAGACTTGTGTTTCTGATCTAACATTTTTTGCAACTACTATGTTACTTACCCTTTGTTGGTCTAGCCCATACGATCTCAAAATGTTGATGAAAGATTTCAAACTATCTTTCTCACAATTTGGAAGCTTTGACATGCTTGTAAAATTTTGATTATGGATTCGAAATATATGATTGTGAATCCAAACCTTGCATCATAGCCTTGTGTTGGTGAACAAATTATTTTTGGCAGGAATGGGATGTGCTTAAATTTGGCGAGAAATTGGAAGTCCTTCCCTTATTAATGTGTAACTATTATTCTTTCATTATTCTTGTAAGCCCTAATCCTTGTTTATGGGCAATTGTGTGTTATTTAGCATGACCTTTGCACCCTATCACCAAACTAGTGATGCTCAATTTAATGTGCAATCCAATTACCTATCACCAAACATTGATTCCCACCCCAAACTTGGGGCCAATGTAAATTGGACCATTTTTTTCCCATAACTAAACATTTTAAGTACCCCTCATGTGCCCCCCCTTGCATAATAGAAATCATGTCATGGCCCCTCACCAAACTAATTTCATGTAAGACTATTCATTTTTTTACAAATTTGCCCACCTAAACTCCTAATACCAAACATTAAAATTTGATGGATGGTCACCAATATGAAAAACCTATAACATTTTTTTTTTCCAACCAAGCATTTGGTAATGGGATAAAAAAACAACACCCATAGGATTTTTTTTGTTTTAACACAAGCCAACAATTACACTACATGAGTGTTCGGTGATTGGCATGTGTTTCGTGATGGGCTAATTTACCCTAAGATTTAAATGACTAGCATGACTTTAGAGGATTCAACATTAAAATCCCTAACACCAAGTGTGAATGCACCTTTACCCTTGTCATTAGTCAATTGCTTTTACCTTTTCCTACATTGACATGATTTTGCAAAGTCTATATACCTTTTACATTCACTCCAATTCCAGTTTTTAAAAAAGTTTTTAAATGCATTTAATCTAGTAAACTTTCCAACATGAATAACAAACATTGAGATGATAAATCAAGTCGATCATAACTTCTCTAAATGGCTTTTGTGAAACAATATTCTGAGGTAACTTATTGTCCAAATCCTTGTTGTGATGGAATGAATGTCAAATAATCACAATGGTTGGTGGCAATTATCTATGAAGCAAGGTAGTTCGTTTTGTTTTGTTTTGTTTATGATGCTGAGATTTCCCAAACCACAGCTCTTCATGCGGTGCTCTTGGTATTTTCAAAAACTTCTTAATGAATAGGGGTGCACCAACTTGGTTTGAGACTATTTGGAGCTATAATGTGGAAGCTATTGATTATTGAACCATTTTTCAATGAAAACTAAATAAAATTGAAACTGAAAACTATATTGGAATCTAGGGGTGTTTTTGGAAAGCCCTTGGCAAGTTTGTTTTAATAGAGTGTATTTCACAATTTTTAAAGTTAAAGTGTGGA
>Ga0116229_10001031_pt1 | contig 42086 bp, 38 predicted proteins | sample S1TSphgellanicum_3_FD_87313 | JGI IMG/M metagenome (GOLD analysis project Ga0116229, IMG submission 87313) | Host-associated microbial communities from peat moss isolated from Minnesota, USA - S1T2_Fc - Sphagnum magellanicum MG | ecosystem: Host-associated > Plants > Peat moss > Unclassified...
CCTCCCCCCCCCCCCCTTTTAGTGCTAAGAGCTAGGAGCATGCCCCGAGTCCCCCACAATTTTGCAACTTAAGTACTAGGCCCAACTTGGGGGCTAACTAAGGACTTGGGAGCGCGTCAATAAACGACATTTTGGTTTATAGCAATTCCATGGAGGAGCATGTAGAGTACCTTCAAAAGGTGTTCCAAAGGTTGAAAGAAAACAAGTTGTATGCCAAGTTTGAAAAATGCGAGTTTGGAGTCTCAGAGGTGGACTTCCTTGGGCATAGGATCACCCAAGAAGGTTTGAAAATGGATGACCGCAAGGTGAAGGCAATTTTGGATTGGGAACCGCCTAGGTCGGTTCCCGCCTTAAGATCCTTTTTAGGATTGGCTTCCTATTATCACAAATTCATCAAGCACTTTGCAAAGATAGCCACACCTTTGACAAACCTTTTGAAGAAATCATTCGGGATTAATGAATGGGAGGAGGCATGCAATGAAGCCTTTGAAACCTTGAAAGGCATTTTGGTGAAAACGCCCGTGTTGAAGCTGCCCGATTTTGACAAGGATTTTGAGATCCATTTCGATGCGTTCGAGTTTGCCATAGGAGGAGTCCTAGTGCAAGATGGAAGGCCGGTGGCTTTTGAAAGTAAAAAGTTGAGTGAGACGAAGCGAAGGTGGCCAACCCATGAAAAGGAAATGTGGGCCGTGACACATTGTCTCAAGACTTGGGGCCATTACATAGGCTCCAAGGATGTGGTGGTGTGGACCAACAATGTGACCTTGAAATACTTTGCCACCCAACCAAAGTTGTCATTGAAACAAATGAGATGGCAAGACACATTGGCCTTGTTCAATGTGAACATTCGACACAAGCTCGGGAAGGAAAACGTGGTGCCCAATGCCTTGAGTCGAAAACACCAACTTAAAGTGGTGTATGTGGGGGAAACAAAGTTCCAAAAGGAAGTTCGACTTGGGAGCCGCCATGATGAGTTTGCCAAGGAAAGGAAGCAAGACATCCAAAAGGGGATCAAGTCCCACTTCCACTTGCAAAATGGACTATTGTGGTATAAACAAAATCGGCTTTATGTTCCAAAAGGGAAGTTAAGGGATGTGCTTTTGAAGGAATGTCATGATGGGCCCGTTGCGAACCATGGTGGTGCAAAATGCACCACCACATTCCTCAAGAAGTCCTACTATTGGCTCAACTTGAAAAAGGATGTGGAAGAATACGTGAAGATTTGCTTGACTTGCCAACAAAATTGAGTACTCAATAAGAAGCAAGCCGAAATGTTGCGACCATTAACAATTCTGGAAGGGCGGTGGGAAAATGTCTCCATGGATTTCATGGTGAGTTTACCACCATCAAGAGGGTTTGATGCGATCATGGTGGTGGTGGATCGATTTAGCAAGATGGCATACTTTATTCCCACTAAGGAAAGTGTCATGGCCCAAAAGACGGGAAGGTTGTTCTTCACCCACGTGTTCAAGCATCATGGCCTCCCAAAGGACATTGTGTCGAACCGAGACCCGAAGTTCACGAGCAAGTTTTGGAGAGCTTTGTGGAAGCACATGGGGTCGGAGCTCAAGATGAACACCTCATTTCGACCCCAAACGGATGGACAAACCGAGAGGGTGAACTCGATGATCCAACAATTCCTAAAGAATTATGTGGCAACGGATCAATAAGATTGGGTGGACCATTTGGAGTTGGGCGAGTTTTGTTACAACAATTCGGAGCATTCGGCAACGGGGGCCACCCCCTTTCAAATGGTGACAGGCAAGTCACCAATTGTGCCCACAACTTGGGTTGGGCAATCTCTAAGTGATGTGAGTGAGGAGGTACCCATGGTCACACAACTTGATGAAGAGAGGCAATGCTTGTGGGAAATGGCCAAGGCCAATCTTGAGAAGGCGCATAAAAGGTACAGGGACTTTGTAGACAAGTCCCGACGAAAGGTGAATTTTGAAGAAGGGGATGAAATGTGGTTAAACATCAAGAATTTTTGGTTACCAGAAGGTTTGAGCCACAAGTTCTTGGGCCCATATGCGGGCCCATTCAAAGTGTTGGAAAAGAAATTTTCTGACACTTACAAGTTAGAACTACCGGAAAATCTTAAAGTTCATCCCATATTTCATGTTTCATTTTTTAAGCCGGTCGCTCGTGATGCCTCAAGGCCCGATCAAGAGCACAACTCAAGGCCCCCTCCGGACTTGGTTCATAATGAACTAGAATTTGAAATGGAGGCCGTGCTCAAGTCAAAGCAACTAAGGGGACGAGAGCGGGATTACTTAGTCAAGTGGAAAGGATACCATCCAATAAAGGCATATTGGGTGAATGAATCTGACATGGAACATGCCCAAGAAGCCATAGAAGAATTCCATAATAGACCGGTAAAGAGGCAAAGGAAACGTAGAGCGTGATGAGGACATCACCTTTTTTTTAATGGGGCGGAAAATTACATAAATGTACCACATCAAATTGCAAGTGAAATGAAGGCTAAGTTTTAAAACTTCCAAGAAATTGCATCACAAACATAATGAGTATGATAAAAGGGGGGTTGTCAAGTGGCATGGACAAATGGAACACTTTTGCGTAAGCCCAAATCAAAATCGGATTCCTAGGTGGGGGTTAAGAGAAATCTTGGCCCCAAAAGAGGAGGCAAGCAAGGTGAGCTTGTGGGGATGTGCACATGCCCAAAGTGCATCCCAAAAGGGTTGGTTGGTAGTGGCAGCCAACGCGAGAAGTCATGACCCCGTTCGCATACTATAATTGCGTAGCTTGGAACTTAAGCTTTGGCAAAGCTTAAACATCACTTCTCGTACCGTGATAGGCACACCTTTAGTTAGGCTTGATTGTTGTGATCAAGGCGCAAGGGTGAGAAAGGAGTCATGTCAAGTAGTTTAGGTCAAGATTAGACTTGACTTGGGTTCCTCATGAAGGGAAGGATAAAAATGGCCTCCCAAATGAGGGCTTCGTTAATTAGGCTAGTTTAGGTCTTTTGACGAAGCAATGGTTAAGGGTTTTTTATGAAACACCTTTGGACTTACCAAGAAAGTGTTGGAAACTTGGGGACGCTTGAGTTAACTTGAAGCAAGGTCCTGCCACAAAAGTCGACATTTGATGGCCAAGGATCCAAAAGAAAGCAATTGCAATTTTTGAAAGGAATTATAAGTGTCAATGAGGACATTGACCTCTTCTTTTAGTGGGGGAGAGTGTCACAACCCTAGCCTTGGGCTTGCGATCAAGGTAAAAGGCTTGTAAAGGTGCGGGCCAAGAAGAAACCCGGGAGTCAAGGCAAAGAGGTCGTAAGGGTGTGGGCCAAGAAGAAGCATGGGAGTCACATCACATACTCCTAGGAGTGTAAGGGAGTGTAAGAAAGTGTGAGGGAATGAACCCTCACACTCCCAAGGCAACTCCCACTTTGGGAGATGGATTCCCGATGGACTCTCGAAATTTCAAAAAGCAATTTCAAGGGCAAAAACTTAATAGATTATGACGTTCTTTATATCATTGAAAAGCTCTTGAAACCTAGATGTCTATAATGGGCTTGCATATCTTATTTGGAATTTGAAACACAAGTTATGGCCAAAAGAAGGGCCGGGAATCAAATTGTCAGTTTGACTCATGACCAGAAAAAGTCGAGAGTCGACCTGATTTACTTGACTACAGGGGGCATGCGACATACCGTTGAAAAGATCTTAACGATAGGTACAACTTTGCTTTAGGCTGCATTGCCATTTGAAGTTTGTTCACAAAGTGATGGGGCTCCAAAGTCACGATAATCCCAACCGGCATGATTTCGGGACTTCCACTCGGGAGTCCTAGGAGAGAAAAGTCATTTGGATGGAGGCTTTGTGGCCAGCCACAGAGTATACTATATAAGGGGGAAGGTGGTGACTTCCCCCAAGTCCGGGCCGTGATGAGTCTTGTGTGTCCGTGTTGCTCGTGGCTCGTCTTAGCACCAAAGGTGCTCCAACTATGCATTAACCATTTTGTGTGGGTTGTGTGCAGGCCCGTGTGAGTTAGTGAAGCTTGTCAACTCTTCCTATCCCATCCCGGAGCTCCAACACGCCCCTCTACCCTTCAAAGTGTTGTGAGCTAGGGAGCATGCCCCAACTCCTCTCTTTTCCGCTATCTTCTACTTGGACTCACATTTTAATCCTTCTAAGAGTTGGGAGTGCGTCATTCTATCATTCTACTAGTTAAAACTTTCACTAGATTATTATCTATTCCATTTCCACCAGCAACTGGAATGATGTACTTGTGGGTTTTAATGGATGTAATTCATACATTAATTGACATGGTGTATACCCTATTGCTATTTTATATGCAGTTTTGTATGAAATTAACACTATAGACATATGCTCATCATAATTTGTTTTATTTTCACTAACTAATTTAGTCAACAGTGTCCCAAGTACCTTGTTAATAAACTCAACTTGCCCATTCCCTTGAAAATAATAAGTTATAGAACTCACATGTTTCATTGGAAAATGATCTATCAAATACTGGATGGCATCATTAATAAAACAAACTCCTTAATGTGTGACTATAGTCAAAGGACATCCAAACTTGGTTAATATGCATTCATACAAAAAAATTGCTATGATTGTTGTTATATTAGTTTTCAATGCTCTTACTTCCACCCACTTAATAGCATAGTTTGTGGTAATAAAAATATATTTGTTCCATGTGTATATATCCCTGCTTGCTTAATTGGCCCCACAAAATCAAGTCTCCATTTCATAAGTGGTTCCTTTGGAAGACTTGTGACTAACTTTACAAGACTTTGAGTTGTCAATCCTCTTGTTCTTTAACATGCATCATGCACATCCCTATACATAGGCCACCAATATCTAGCATCCAATATCTTCCTCTACGTTATTTTTGTTGCAAAATGCCCTCCTTAAGGTCCTTCATGCAGTTATTTCATCCCCATATGTGCTTATGTTGTTGTCAAACATCGTCGTAGTTTGTTATTTTGGCCCATTTTGTATAATTCATTATTCTTTAGTGTAAAAGGTTTTGCTCTCTCTACTTTTGTTACACCAATAACGTGCCCTCAATATGTTCTGTTTTCAAAAAAATATTTTACATCATTCAACCATTCAGGCTTTATATAAAACAAACTTACATTTGTGGTTTGATCAGACACACCTGTTGGTTCTATACTATTCGGTAATCTTGATAATACATATGCAAATACATGAGTTCTACCTGGCTTATACACTATTGTGAAATCATATTTGAGGAATAATAACAACCATCTAACTATTTTCCTTGAAACCTATGGTTTGTTGACCAAATAAACCAATGCCATATGTTCTACATAAAAGACAAACTTATTACCGAATAAATAATGTTTGAAGTTGTGCACAAAAAAAAACATTGTTAAAACCTTTCTTTGTGTTGTGCTATAATTTTGTTTTGTTATGTTCAGAAGCCTAGAAGCATACACTATTGGTTGATCACTCTTCCATGTTACATTTTGAAATAACATAGCCCCCACAGCTAATAAGGATGCATTTGTATGAATATGAAGTTCCACATGCCAATTTGGTGATATCAGTATCAATGCTTCAATATACTTCTTTTTAATCAATTCCCAAGCATTCTGACATTCTTTTGTCCAAAGAAAATTTTGTCTTTTTGGTCAGTTTAGTGATAAGTGCCATAATCACAACAAAAAAATTTATAAAACAATTATAGCATCGTGCCATCCCATTGAATACTTGAATCTTTTGGGGATTCTTATGTGGTGGCATGTTTATGATTGCCTATATTTTCTTTGGATATGGTAGTTTCCCTTCCTTGGAAATAATAAAAACCAAAAGATCATCCTTGAAATTACCATAAATGCAAATTTGTCTGGATTCAAACTAATGCCATATTCTTTGCACTTTTGAAAACATAGTTTGAGCTTCTGCAACTGACTCTTCATGTCACTATACATCGTAAAGTCATCCAAGAATATCTTCATGAAACTATCCAAATACTCTCTAAATGTTTTCATCACGACTGTTTAATATGTTGGAGGTTCATTTTTAATTCCAAGCGACATCACCTTCCATATAAAAGCCCCCCAATTTGTGACAAATGCAATCTTGTATCTATCATTTGGAGCTATAAATATTTGATGATATCTTGGATATCCATCTAAGAAGGAATATGCTTCATACCTTATTATTGTGTTCAACACTTCATATGTGAAAGGTTATGGGTATGGATATTTCTTTGTGGCTGCATTTAGTTTTTGAAATCTATAAAAATTCTCAGCTTGCCATTTTTTTTGGGTATTACAACTATGGGTGACAACCATGTAGCTTCTTCTTCAAATTCAATGAATTCAGCTGTTAACAACTTATCTATATCTCGTTTGACTGTTGTAACATGGTTTGGATTTAATCTATACCTGGCCTGATGTGCCGACAATGTAATAGTGTCCAACTCAATTTTATGTTATGCTAGCTCTAGTGGAATCCCTTTAAGATCTTTGTATGTCCATGCAAAAACATCTTTGAATTCCTTCAATAGCTGTTCCACTTCTAGCACCTTGCATGTTTCCAATTATGCATTAATTTTCACCATCTATGGTTTTACATCAGTTCCTATTTTCATCAATTGTTGATCTTCAGTTAACGTACATCTAACTATTTGTAATCCATGTGCTTTGATATTTGCTAAAGTTTCATCCACTATAACACTCCATGGTTAATGTTTGTAGTATGTCTCTAGATACACCTTATCCTCCATAGCTACTTTTGGCTCATATCTATTGTGAGGTTTCTTCTTCTCTGTGCTTTGGACTCAAATCCTTGTTCTGAAATATTTGTCTTCACATATATATCCTTGATCCCCACATTTGTGGTTTTCGTTGATTGAATTGTCTCAGGTAAACTAATTGTTCCTATGCAAAACAATTCTAGCACTGTAGCAAAGATGATATCTTCTTCTTCATCTATGATGCCATTATGATAATCATAGCACAATAACACTTTTGGTTTTCTTATTTCATTTCCCAAATGTTTGGTAACTATAATTGTTCGGATTGTCCCATTCCCTTGTATGGTAATAGTGTTATTTCCCTAATCATGTGCCATTTTAACATCCCTCAACCATGGTCTCCCCAACAACATGGAATAACTAGAATCTACCACACTATTTTGAAGTACATTAAATGTAGTTATGTAAGGAATGCCATGAACATATATCTTCAAATCTCTGATCAACTTTATTGGTTTTATGGTTGTTTGATATGCCATCCTTAGATTATATGGTGTGGGTTTAGGCGTTGGAATCCCCAGCCTCAATCTTAACTATTATGTGATAATATTAACTCCTGAATCTCCATCCAACAACACATCTTCTATTGTATTTGACGTGCTCCCAAGTCACGGGGTGAAACCCACTTGAGGGTTTCACAAAATCAAGTTGCGAAATTTGTGACTTAGCGGCATGCTCCCGGCTTCCAACTCTAAAAGGGGGTAGAAGGTCGAGTTGGGAGCCCAGGGATTAAACTAGGAAGAGGGACTAGTTTAGCTCGTGTGAATCTGCATCCAAAAACCAACCACAAAAGGTTAGTTTAGCATTCGGGACACCCTTGGGTGTTGGGACTTGCCACGGGCACTTGGACATACAAGACTCACCACGGCCCGGACTCAGGGGAAGCCACCACCTTCCCCCATATAGTATTCTTTGCAGCTCGCCGCCGAGGCTACATCCAAATGGCACATTTTGTTGGGACTCCCAAAATGGAGTCCCAAAACTGTCCCGGCTAGACTCCCGGAACTTTGAACGGCCATAACTCCCGACTGCAGAGTCCGATCGCGACAAGGTCTGAACCAAAGTATGGGCTCATACAAATTCTTGGTGATGCCTTTTGATGCACTCCCAACTCCTCAAAGGGCTCAAATGTGAGCCCAAATAGGAAAACAACGGAAGAAGGAGGAGTTGGAGCACGCTCCCTAGCTCACAACACTTTGAAGGGTAAAGGGGCGTGTTGGAGCTCCGGGATGGGACTAGGAAGAGTTGACAAGCTTCACTCATTCACACGGGCCTACACACAACCCACACAAAGTGGTTAGTGCATATTTGGAGCACCCTTGGTGCTAAGACGAGCCACGGGCAACACGAACACACAAGACTCACCACGGCTCGGACTTGGGGGAAGCCACCACCTTCCCCCTTATAGTATACTCTGCAGCTCTCCACGAAGGCTACATCCAAATGGCTATTTTTCCCGGGACTCCCAAGTGGGAGTCTCGAAATCGCGCCAAATGGGACTCCCGCAACTTTGGAGCCCCATAACTTAGCGAGCAAACCTCGGATCGCAATGTGGTCTAAAGCAAAGCTATAGCTCTCGTTGAGAGCTTTCTAACGATATGTGGCACGCCCCTTGCACTAAGTAACTCAGGTCGATTCCCGACTTTTTGTGGTCGGGAGTCAAATTGGCAGTTCGACTCTCGGCCCTTCTTTTGGCCATAACTTGTGTTTCAGATGTCCAAATGAGCAATGCGAGCTCATTTTAGACATCTACGATTCAAGAGCTTTCTAATGATATAAAGAACGCCACAAGACATTGAGGTTTAACCCTTGCAATCGCTCTTTGAAGTTTTGGGAGTCCACCGAGACTCCATTTCCCAAAGTGGGAGTTGCCTTGGGAGTGTGAGTGTTCACTCCCTCACACTCCCTCACACTTTCTAACACTCCCGTGAATATGTGATGTGATTCCCGGGCTTCCTTTTGCCTTAACTCCCAGGCTTCCTCTTGGCCCGCAACCTTATAACCCTTTTGCTTTGGTCGCGAGCCCAAAGCTAGGGTTGCGACAGGTGCTCCATATGGCAATTTACTTCGTTTGATATACCCTTTTGTGAGGAGTTCTTCGAGTTAGACCTTAAGCTCTTTCAACTCCTCATGGCTCATTCTATATGGGGCCTTGGTGGGAGGTGCCACTCCCGGCATCACTTCAATCGCATGATTAACTTGTCTTCTCGGGGGCAAGTCTTTGGGCAACTCATCGGGCATCACATCCAAGAACTCTTCAAAAACTTGTTTTATGCACTTAGGGGAAGTCACCAACTTGGTGGCTTCCTATTCGTCCAACATCCGCATGACACATATCATGCCAAAGTCTCCCACACATTCTCTTTCCCAAGCTTTTCTTAACATAAAGTGGATGGTCGGACCACGCACACAAGGCAACGCGTGTGCCTTCACCCGCACAATCCCACTTTTAGCTGGGATTCTAACCAACCTATTGTGCCCTTCTATGAGCACATTATTTTGGGTGATGAACTGCATTCCCAAAATGCAATCCATTCCACCCAAGGTGGAAACCAACAAGTCCACCTTTCCTTTCCAATTTTTGAGTTAAAGAGGCACCTCCTTTGCCTGAAACGTAGTGGGATGGGGAACCCCATCCGCAAAGTGCACCTCAATGGGTGCTTTGAGCTCCTCTAAGTGCAACTCCATCCTTTTAACGCATTCTCGAATTATGAAGTTGTGAGAGGCCCATGTGTCCAAAAGGCATAACACATCCCGCTTAGCAATCTTCCTGTCGCAACCCCACTTTGGCCAAGTGTGGGGGTGAAGCCTAACACTTGGAAAAGTTGGAGGTTTAGAGTCCTCCAGGACTCCCGAATGTTCAGAGCTCGACAGCAAGGCCTAAAACACCTTGCATTGAGGTGTTCTTCATGCCATTAAAAAGGTCTTGAAACGTAGATGTCGAAAATGGCCTCGCATTGACCATTCGGACATCTGCAGCCCAAGTTATGGGCAAAAGAAAGGCCGGGAGTCAAATTGGCAATTTGACTCCCGACTACTAAAAGTCTAGAATCGACCCTTTCCCGACGTCACCTCAGGGAGTGCGACATGTCGTTGGAAAGATCTCGATGAGGGCTACGACTTTGGTTTAGACCTCGTTGTGATTGGATTTTGTAGTTGGGAGTTATGGCCGTTCAAAGTTCCGGGAGTCTAGCTGGGACAGTTTCGGGACTCCATTTCGGAAGTCCCAACAAAATGTGCCATTTGGATGTAGCCTCGGCGGTGAGCTGTAGAGAATACTATAGGGAGTAAGGTGGTGGCTTACTCCCAAGTCTGGGCCGTGGTGAGTCTTGTGTGTCCAAGTGCCCGTGGCTAGTCCCAACACCCAAGGGTGTCCCGAATGTTAAACTGACCTCTTGTGGTCGGTTTTTGGATGCAGATTCACACGAGCTAAACTAGTCCCTCTTCCTAGTCTAGTCCCTGGGCTCCCAACTCGACCCTCTACCCCTTTTTAGAGTTCGAAGCCGGGAGCGCGCCGCTAAGTCACAATTTTCGCAACTTGACTTTGTGAAACCCTCAAGTGGGTTTCGCCCCGTGACTTAGGAGCGCGTCATGGATGGCCCGTCAATTTGGGTTTGTGTTTTATAAATATGTTGGATTATCTCCACCATAAATGCTTCAACCGGTTTTTTTTTCCAAGTCAACAACATTTTTTGCTTTTCTTGGCTCTCTATCCTTGAACACATGTTCTTCAGTTACTTTATTTCTTGTGGTAATATTAGCATCCACCACATTCACATCTGTAATGATAGTTTGTGTCTTAGCAACAGTGTGAATCTCTGCTACTATCATGGATTTCCCATGAAACATTTTTTACATCTCAACAAACTTTGGACAATCTGTCATTTTATGGCCATTCAAACCACAGATGTGACATGCATATGAAGATTTCTTCTATGCTTTATGACTTGGTTGTGCCACCTTTGTGGTTGCCACCTTGGTCTATTTTTTCTTCTTTCTACATGTCTTCACATTGTGATTTTTCATCCCACAATTTGTGCAATGTTTGTCAATCTTCCCTATATTACTTGGTGTTTTTGTTAATATTGCTTGTGTGATACTTTGTGGTACTAACATTACATTCCTTGCTTTTGTAGTAATCATACCTTCTTCACACAACATTACCGCCTTCTTATGTTATTGTAATGTTGATCACTTCATCCCTGTAATCACAATTTTGATGTATGATTATAAACCCGCTTTAAACACATTAGTTAAAAAATCGTCTGTGGTTGGTACTTGTAAACCATGAGCCAACTTTTAAATCCGCTCATAGTAAACCTCCACCCTTTTAGTTTCCTCATGCTTCATGTTTTTTAGCTCCATGTATATTTGTTCATCATTTTGAGTATTGTGATGACGATTGCCAAATGCTTGAATAAACTTCAAAAAAATATAGGTAAGAAATTTTGACATATAATTATGGCACTAGTCCGATGCTGTATCTCTTAATGTATAGCTAAACATATTGATGACATATTCTTTAGAATTCTCTGCATTTGCTTTTATTATAGAATTAAACATTCTAACATGAGCATCTGGATCAACATCTTTTTTTGCAATCAAGATACTTAAGAACTACCCTATTTGGCTTAACATAATGGCCATATTTGTGATCAAGAATTGGTGCAATTATAGTAATTGGTTTTTGGTATCCTCCTCTTGAATGCACAACATCTTCACTTCTACACCCCCTCCAGCAACCATTGAAATCATCAATGGTTGATCTACAATCCTATTCACATGAATAGTCATTATCGGATTAGTAAACACCATTTGAGGTATGCTAGCAACTTTAGTAGTAGCTGTTGGTAGTGTCGAACTTTGACTCGGATTCCTTCCTATCAAAACTCCACCTATTCCACTACCCAATTTTGTTGTAGATCCAATTATTACTCCCCTTCTAAAAACATGTATGTTGGGCTCAACATTTGTTTCCACTCCTATGGTTGTTATACTTGCATCAAGTGATTGAATAACTTTTGCTCCAGCATGTTATTTTCGGGTTTCAACAATTGTTGTTTTTAACACTATTAGTGAAGTTGTGTTGACTCAAAATTAATGTTGTTCTAGTCTATGGTTACCCATTGGTATCCTCTATGGGGTAGTGTGTGGATGTGAATACCTAACTAGTTCTCTACTCTTGGTCTGAATAAATGATTGAATTTGTAGATTATGTGGTCCTAATTGGCTTCCCAATTCCATGCTTCTAAATTTGTTTCAGACTACATGAATTTCCAATTCTTGTTCATGTGGTTGATCTATTAATGCTCCTACCACATTCTATACTCCACATGCTTAGCAATACCTACTATGATATGAAAGGGCACAAAATTACAATCCATGATTACATGTCCTTCTTCCTCATAGAATGCACAAACCCTTGAAAGCAATTTAATCATTTTCGCATCCACATATTCATGATCCTATGTTTTGGCTACATGCCTTGTTTGATCCAACTTTAGATTCCCTTAATAAGAGTATGACTGTGGTACTTCATCCAACGCATTCACCTATGTTTTTACATATTCAAATGATATTGCGTAATTTTCCTCAATCTCCTCAAACACATCAATATTGGTGTTTTCTTCCACCTCCTAGTATTCCATTGGTTCATAGTAATCTAGAAATGTAGACTAATACACAACATGGGTTGTATACCTCCTGTAACACCCCTTCTTTGACTAGTCACTAATTTTAGAATTGAGATTTCTTGTGGATGATTAGGTATTATAGAAGTCCCTGCTCCATCTTGATCTTTACGATTTTAAACCATAAATTGCAGCTAAGAAGTATATTACATTTGCTCATTTAGATGAGTAGTCAACTGCTTCTTTCATGTGGAGATCGTTATCTAAAACTATGCCTTCTCTAAAGACAGTCCACACATCCCATCGTACCACTTTTGTGGTAGAAACAACTTGCCCCGCTAAGTTTTCCTTTATTCTCAAAACTTGTATGTCCAACATCAAATTTTGAAGTGGGGTTTTTGTAAGCCCTACATTTTCAAAATTGTCTTTTGTCTGTCTTTTAATAACTTGCTAATTTGCCTCCAAGTCCAATTATTGTTGTAAATTTCAGGTCACCATTTGATTCATCTTGTTTCACAATTCTTCATCTTTAAAGTCTGTAGATCGCTCTATAGTCCTTATGGCATCAATTGCGTAGATAAATACTTTCTAACATACCCTTTAAAATTTTGAATTAAAAAAAAACAACACTACTCATGTGGACACTTTCATTTACATGATATAACAAAATTTGTATAAAGCCTTCCCATTACTGAAAGAAATAATAGAAAACAAATTCCCCAACATGGTCGCCAAATGATAGAAGTGAAATTTAAATTCATGTAAAATATTTCAAACTACTGTAACAACAGATTTGCACTTCACATGCCTATGTTCACTATTTTTATTTTAACAAACTTAACACCACCATTCATTCCAAAATCAAATTCATGGTTATTGCATATAACCAAAGTCTACACTTTAGAATACATCAATAAAAAAAATAGAAACATGATTACACTTCATTTCATCATAATCTAACACTACATGAAATTCACACAAAAGATGAACATGGAATTCACTATAGAAGTCTATGCTTCTTTGTATTACTAAAAACATGAATCCAAATTACAACATAATCCCATGTTTTGTTGAAAAAAAATCCCAAAACAACATTTAAAATTTGTGTTATATCAAAACAAAGTCTTTGGTTTTCTACGGCAAGTACCTCCAACTCTTCCTATTCTTCTCTCAAAACAAAAACTCCCATGTCTCATTTTCTTATCCTCCCTTTAGAACCATCCTAAGTCACATCATATTAATCTAAAGCAACAAAAATTCAAAATTCAAACCAACAAAATTCCCTGGTTAGTCCCTGTCCTAATTGCCTTGCTCATCCCGAATCACATACTTAGCTTACCCCCTTAATAGCTTCCTTCTTGCGAGCCTTTTGTGAATGTCATAATTTCATTATGGGTGTTTATTTGCACCTAGGGTTCGCTTATGCACAAAGGGATCATGGAATTGATATATGATTGAATCCCACTATCTAGTAAATGAAATATTGTTTTATTTGTCATCATTGCATTATTGAGCTTTCATTTTAAAGTTATGCCTTACCCAACTATATCCATAAACTTCATTACAAGGCTCCAATGTTCACTATTTCCAATACAAATTGGAAATACACATATTGTTATTTTGTGTGTTTTATGAGCTTCCGTGCATTACATTTAATTAAATTGTCTGTAATGCAAAATCTTACTAAATCAAAGCCTTTTAGTCAACATCAACTAATACTATTAAGCATTCTAGTTGGTATTATAAAATAGTTCTTAGGTTTTTTCTCCCCATCATGTATGTTGGTCTATGTATTTACACGAAATATGTGCATTAGATACTCACACAACATTACACGTTTTCCACTAGCCTAAAATCAACCATTATCTTTCTCAATCCAACGTAGGGCTATTCTTTGCGGATTTGTATTTATTGCATCAGATCAATCATCTTCCTTGTTCAAAATCAAGACTAATTTGCCAAAATATGGACTAAACTTTAGATAAGAATTTGGATTGCACTCTCAATTGGACCACACTTATATGTCACGAGGAAGAAGTTCCAATCATATTTGCTTTCGAGGTTTTTATTTATAAAATAATTCCACACATTTTATTTTTTTAAAAAAATACACTAAAATAATATGTAGGTTCTTCTAATTTCACCACAAATTTCCATCCTTAAGTGTATCTAATATCTTAAATCAATCTTTTTGTTCCATTATATTCATCATAATCCTTGAGGTGTTAATTGTAATCTACTAAAAAGCTTTCAATTTCAAACAATTCAAGCTTGGATGGAAATTTAGACTCTTTGATGTTGTTTCTCTTCTCCAACATTCTTATACTTAGTTTTTTTGTTTTCACATTGATCCTTTCTACCATTATTTTAGTTAGTTTAGAACTACCTCTCATGTTTCACATTCACACCTTCAACATCCATAGCACCTTTGCTTTCTATTTTTGATGTCTCTAGACGACTGTAATACTCCTTGCTACAAGTATCTATACAAGCATCTTCCTCAATTTCCTAAGTTGATTGTTGCCTTTGAATGATAGTTAATATCACAAAACAAGTTCAATCGACTCTAGTTTCTTTTTATCAACAATGTCATGTGCTTTTGCTCTACATTGTCAAGTTTTTATAAAAATGAGTTATTTACATTCTTGCCAATGATCCTCATCTGTGTGTGTTCCTACGATGTCGAACATATGATGGTGACCTTCCTCATGCTCCATGCCACGAATTGACAGCGATTTTGCTGCATGACCCAAAAGATTTTTCATCCTTGCTTTTTAAGTCTTTTTTTTTTCAACTACCAATTGTGATGGTGTTTTTGGCTCCTGCTCTTCCTAGCCTAGTGTTCCTTCTTTGTGTTCTATTAGTGTATCTTAGTTTGCATCATATTTTCAAAATTGGCAACTCATGCTCATTGTCTTATGTTTCACTTGCATTTTTTGGCCACTTCTTTTTTTATGTTTCTTCCAATGAATATTGGTATGGTTTATTCATCCCCAATATATATTTTTCTTAACGTAATAAATGGGTATTGTAATTATGGTTTGTCAGTTCAGCTAGCCACGAGTTGTTTCCAAGAACTTGTTGCAAGTCGTTCATAAAATTCAAATTGAACATCCGTATCATTGTGACATACACTTTGTATTCTTGCACGTTATTTCTTGATGCCCAATATCCCATTCTCACATTATTATCTATAACTATCACTTTCATCTGTTTGTGATCCACTACTAGATACATATCCAAGTCTCGAAAAGTTCTAACAAGCATTCTAATAGTTGCAACCTACCCTTCCAATGAAATAAAGTATGCATCCATTATGCCTATTTCTCATTACATATAGTCTTTGAAGAGGTTCTTGTTCATTTTGAAATTTCATTTTCTAACGTCCATCTTACTATATGGGTTATGAACATTTACGTCAATTGATTATTGAAATTATATTGTTTGATTAGTGATTGTTTATGTCAATAGTCATAATAAATATTTCCTTGTTGAGTTTAATTAATGCAAGATGTTTCAAAATGTGCAAAGAATTGGGAGTTCATAGCTTTCAAATTGGACGCCATTGGTCGTTCTTTTTGCATAGTCTTATATTTCATTTTCTATTAAATGGGGGTTTTGCCTTGGGGCTTTTCTTAGCAATATATAAAAAAAATTCTTTGGTTTTTATCATTTTCCCACTTTGTTTTTTTATAGAATGCCCCTTTTCTTGATTTCTAACAATCTGCATAAGGAATTGAATTGATTATCATCTTGAGGAATTTTCCATGGTTTGTCGCAACCCTAGCCTTGGGCTCACGACCAAGGCAAAGGCTTATGAAAGTGCGGGCCAAGAATGAGCCCATGAATCACATTTCATGCTCCTAGGAGTGCAAGAGGGTGGGAGGGAATGAACCCCCACACTCCCAAATGAACTCCCACTTTGGGAGTTGGAGTCCCAATGGACTCCCAAATTTTCAGAGGGCAATTGTAGGGGTCAAAACTCATTGGATTGAGATGCTCATTATATCATTGGAAAACTCTTAAAACTTAGATGTTTCAAATAGGCTCTCATGACCAATTTGAGTACTTAAAACACAAGTTATGGCCAAAAGAAAGGTTGGGAGTCAAATTGGCAATTTGACTCTCGACGATCAAAAGTCAAGAATCGCCCCGATTTTCTTATGTGCATGTGGCGTGTGCGACATACCATTAGAAAGTTCTTGACAAGGGCTATAACTTTGCTTAAGACCTCACCTCAATCAAAGGTCTGAACAAAAAGTTATGGGCCCCCAAAGTCATGAAAGTCCCAACTTTGGGAATTTCGGGACTCCCATTTGGGAGTCCTGGGACAAAATGACATTTGGGTGTTGGTCCCATGGCTAGGCACAGAGTATACTATAAGGGGGAAGGTGGTGGCTTCCCCCAAATCTGGGCTGTGGTGAATCTTGTGAGTCCGTGTTTGCCCGTAGCTTGTTCATGCACTAAAGGTGTTCCAACTCCGCACTAACCAACTTATTGTTTGGTTTGTGTAGGTTCATGTGAGTAAGTGACTTGCTTATCAATCTTCCTGGTCCCATCCTAGAGCTCCAGCACGCCCTTCTACCCTTCGAAGTGTTGCGAGCTAAGGAGTGTGCCCCAACTTTTTTTCCTTCCGTTGTCTTCTTCTTTAGACTCGCAGCTAAGTCCATTAAGGAGCTCGGGGGTGTGTCACATGCATTCTTTTGACTCAGATATTATGTCCAAAATTGAATGCAAAAACATGTTTATCTCATGCATGTAATTGTAAGTGGTAGCTTACAAGTAATTAGTGATTTATTTGTCGTTGATTACCAAAAAACCAATTGATATGGTAAAATTGAGTAAGGCAATTAAGTGTGTGAATTAATAATACTAGGGTGGAAGATAGGATCCTTTAATATAGATATTGGTATTCTTTAAATTTTCAAAAATTAAGAATTCTTGAAGTATTATTGGATTTTATAGGAAGCAAAATCTTTTTTTCAACTTTAGCCTTAATCCATATCAAAATGTCCAATGAACCATAAATTACTACAAATGATGGTATTTTGGTTTCTTCATCAATTGTTGGGATTTTATTTTTTCTGATTATTGTAGACATCTTGTGGTTTTAGTGTAAGGCCTATCATCTAACGATTCACAGGTTGTTTTAAAACTTTGTTCTTTAAATCTTGTGGCACCCAAGTTCACTTGCCCGAAGTTGCATAGAGTTGTCTATTGGGTTTCATAAATTATGTTGATAGGAGGTTGCCAAGGGAAACCAAGTCCTTTGTCGATAAATCATGTAATAAAGTTATGAAGAAATGCTTTGGAATTGGTTTTTATAAACTTGCCCATGGCATGTGTAAGCATCACCTAGTGGTAGTCTTCCATATCCCCCTTCGATATGTTTACAATTTCTTTAAGCAATGCAAGACTATCTTTGTCAATTTTTGCATTCGCCCATCGCCATGTTGCCCACTTTGTTGTTTTGTCAAATTGCCTTTTCCATTCTATTCCCCATGTTTTGATTTCTAATAAATTCTTTAAGGGTTCTAGAAAAGTTGGATCTCTTCGATATTCCAAAGGTTTTGTTGTCATTTTGCATATTCTATCTAGTATGCTCGAAATTAATATGTATTCAATCATAGTTTCCAAAGTGTTTAGTGTGACCATTTTTGTAAATTTTTGTTTTGCCATTGTAAAAATATGTGTAGCAATTGTAAATGAATGGTAGTCGTAGAAAAGTTGGAGTTAATAAGTTTGGGTGGAGATGGGGGAAAGACTGCAGTTTTCTTCTTCAAGTGGCAAGAACGATCTTAGATTTAAGAGGTTTGATAGACTGAATTCAAATAAAAAATAGTGTGAAATGGTATTGAGAATGTGCGCTTTCATATTGTTTCAATTCCCAATGGGAACAAACCTTTTGGAAATGAATAAGTAGTGTTTTTGTTGAAACATACCTTTTGGTTCTAAAGAGGTTATAGTTTACATTGGCACATAACCCTTGGTTGCGAACAAGTTGTGTTCATCCATTTTATTTTGCTCTTCCATTTTAGTTTTTCATACATTTCAATTTTTCATCTTGGTGAATAGTGAATGTTCGAATTCGCACATACCTTTATGTGGGTCTATGGGAATTAATTTAACATTCTATTAGTTTAAATGTTGGTGAGCTTGAATATATTTCATATTAAGGAAATATGAAGCATGGCTTTAAAGTGTGACTTGAACATTTCATTTGTTGAATTGTTTTGAAAGAAACCAACATTGATTGTTTCAATCCTATTTCTTTTATTAAATTTTCTATAAAAATAATGTTTGTTGGCAAGATTCATAATAAAGTTCTTTTTTTCATCCATAAAAATCATTCATCCATGGACACGTGGCAAATATTCCTCCACGTCAGCAATGATTTTGTCCTACATGTCAAATAATATTTTCCTAAACCCTAAACAACTACTACAATGATTAGTACATTATTAGTTTTGGAAGTTTAGGCATTGTTAAGTATTAGAATTAGGTGGTTTCATTTTAAACATATTTTGTACTTTTGCCTTTCTAAGACAATCCCCAAATCAATGATTTGCACCATAACAAATAATACAACGATATCTTAAAGGTATCGTAGCAAGTTTAACATGTTGAACAATGATTCCAACAATTGGTTCTATGAATTTTGCTACGATAATAGGTATTAAAGGTACTTCTTTTTGTTGTGACAAGTTTCAACTCTGGAATCTTCAACCCAATTTAACGTTTCCATTCTTCAAAACCCTCCATATTAATTTTGCAAATCATAAACACCATTTGAACAAATAAATATAAATGCTGCGAAAGTAGTTCATGTTTTCACACTAGTCCATATGGCAAAATATTCCAAGCCTCATTAAAGAATATTTTGTTAGGACAAAAAATGAATGCACATGGCATGAAAATATTCCAAAAATATCTAGTGATGTGGAATGGAATATGTTCCAAATATTCTTAATTCCTTGAGTTCATTTAGTCGTTCATTACTCACCATTAGTTGTTCACTAATCATTGCTCACCCTTTAACATCATTGGTGCATTTATAGCTAAGGGTATGAAATGTAAGATATGATTTTAGGTTATGAATTATTTTTTACATACACAACAAGCAATTGCAAATGGATGCACATGTATTACAATATGACATACCTGATATTTTAGTGAAGGTATTTATTGCCATCTATATTCTTACCATAACATTGAGTATTTAACTAAATATTGTTATTGTGTCAAATGAATAGTCAACCATCTTTTATATATATATATTCTCCATGTTGTTACTGAAGATGAAAACATAAATCAAATTCAAATCATTATTCCATTATTATATAAGAGGTTTTAGTGGTTAGCCAACATGTAATAGGATCCCTGGATTTTTATAGATAAATTTAGCTAAATATTATTACCATGGTTGATCGTTATTTTTGGTGCAACATGATAAAATTGGGGAAAAAACCTAAGGGTTTAGGCTAACATTGAAAAAAAATTGAATCTAAAGTTTATCAATATTATTACAAACTTGAATTACAAACTTGTAATATTCATATGTAGTTCTTCAATTTTTAATATTTATTAATACATAGTGAAAAAAAAATCAATGCCAATTCACAATACCTGCATTATTGAAGGTTTGGGGTCATTGTTAGGGAGGTTTCATGTTGCACCAAAAGTGATGATCAACCACAAAACAATTTAGCAAAATCTAGTTACAAAACAAATAGAGAAATAAACAATCTAGGAATCCCACTACATGTTAGCCAACCACTAAAACCTGTTAACTAAATATGGTGATTTCAATGAAGAAAGTTAAAAATCCACGACCATGTTGCTTGGGATATAATTTTCTAGCAAAATGGTGGATTTTGGCCACAAACAAATTACTACAAGGCAATATTCAAACAATTAGGATGTACAATTTAAGGTTAATTTGAATAAATGGTGAATCTAAAGTTTAATGGCATTATTTATTTTTTAAACTACAAACTTACAATATTGATAAGTAATATTTAATAATAGGTTTTGTCCTATAATTCATGACAATATGCTAGAATAATATAACATATAATATAAATTTAACATATTATCAAGATTTTAACTATATATTAATAATTATACTTTCAATTTTTTTATTGCATTTGGTCCATTAACTACAAGTATTTCATTTGGTAAAAAAGATGTGCCAAAATATCCTTAGATGATGGGGGGAATAAACGCTTGTAATACTTGCACAATCAAATCTTATCAACTTAAGGGGGCCTTTTGGTGAAGCTACGTGATACAATTTTATGGAGGTATCATGAGAAGGTTATTGTGGTGGTATTACATTACATTAATAATGAGGGTATTGCATTTGCAACCGCCCTAACAATGACCCCAAACCTTCAACGATGTAAATATTATAAATTGGGATTTGAAATTTTTGAAATGTGGCATGCCCATAATCAATGTTTGTATCTTAGCATGAAGGTATTACTAGTTTTTAAAAAAAGATTAATACATTTATGGTGGATTAAAGCATGCGTTTGGAATGACATAAGGTGATCGGGCAAGGTATTGCAAATTGATATTGGAAAATAAAAATGGGCATAAAGTTACAAAATTTTATATAAAGTGAACATGGTACAAATTTTGGTGAAATACAAAAAATTCCCACCACAAGCTATGCTACAATGACCTAATACTATTCGTTAAGATGCACTTTTGTTTGAAGAAGAGTATAAAAAAAAAAATTCATTTTTTTGATAAATTGTTGCATTTTTATGGCCTTTGTTGCATGGTAACAATTGAAAAGTTGTTGTTGGTGAAGTGCAAGTTGGATGCATCCACCATAAAAGCCTCTTTTGTGGTATCTCAAAGTTTAAGGACCAAAAAAAAATAGTGTCATGATTTGAAAGCACAATGGAAAAACAATGTTAAAAAAAAGTAAGTGCTTGTAAATTTACTAACCACGAATCGTTTTCGATTCATGGTACTTACATACATCTTGCATCTCCTTTTCTCTCTTGGCCTTAGTGGATTCAAAATTCCAATTATAGGCATCTCATGCAAGCTTAAAAGGCTTTGCATAACTAACCTTTGTCATTCGAATTGTTTCAACAAGATCATCATCCTTCTCAATTCATGAGAAAGTGTTACCTGGGATAAACTCCACCTCCCACATAAATATGCCAATGATTTGTAACAATTTTTTGGAATCAATATTTTCCAATAAAGGATGCCGAACCTCTTCGAAGCATTGCACTGCAATTTGAAATCAATCCCATTGGGCTTCAACTTTCTTTTTCGCTTGATCAATCACCTTCTTTTCATTACAAGGTTGTCATGTTTGTGGGTTGCTCAAAATATAAGCATTCATGGCTTGGTGGATTTGTCACCTTGACCCCTCAAGATGAGTAGGACAATTGGATTTACTTACTTCCAAATGAAGCCTATGCTTGTTGTCCGAATGTTGATGAAATGACCACTAGCAACATAATTATTAATGCATCCATTGATCTTACACACCCACCTTGATCCCTCATGCACCCAATTTGAATCTTCCATTACATGTTTGGTGAGATTTTTTCCATGATCACTTTAATGAGAAGCCACCTTGACCCCTACAAAAATAACATCATTATCAAATGGATGTGAAAATTGGCCAAAAAAATGAAATATCTAGTTATACACTATCAGAGTATTGCAATTAGACCAATAAGTGGATGGTAAACATGGTGAGGGTATTGCAAACAAACCTATGCCCTAAACCCATTACATTAGGGTATTGTCTGGTATTATGTGGAAGAAATATTTATTTAAGCATATGGGCATTGCTTGGAAAAAATTACTCATCCCCACTTTCAAATAGAGACGAAGATGGGATGGGATTTTTGTTCACAATGTTTATTTTACATTAAATTCTTTTAAACCCTAGCATGTGAAACACATAGTCCATCACAAGATATTTACCTTCAATAAGAGGTGTGTATATGACAAAATTTTGTTCTCTTTTAGTTTATTCCTTGTTTATTGCAACACTCATTTGTTGTTCATTGCTACAAATTGATGCCTTTAAATCTATGTTTCTTTCGAGGACCTGCCATCTAAAAATAAAACAATGGTTTATTTTATTTTTTTATCCTCCTACTTCTAGTTCATCAATTATGCCCTCATTTACAAACATATCATTAAAAAAACACACAAATCCTTCAACAATAAATGTAATCTCATCCTTGGATGGTACCATTAGAACATCACACCTTGATTTTCATATACCCATCAAGCTTGAAAAAATCATTGGAAACACTTAAATAGATATTTTCATAAATTTTTATAATGAATACACTTATTAACTTCCATAGATTTCAAATTCTCAACAATACCAATAATATGTGTATTTTGATATTCATAATCATTGCATTTAGAAGAAGTTTTAGGAATGTAACGCTAGTTCCTTTCCTTAAAACTTTTGGTCAAAAACACAATTTTGAAACATGATTTGAGAATTTTCTTGGGAATTTTTTTCCTAATGTAATTTGAAGTCATTTTATTTTTAGATTCTATTAAGCAATCAACTGAGTAAATAATTTAGTTATGAATTTTCAAAGTTAAGGCTATTATTTTTTAAGGGGCCATTTTAATTAGGATACAAAATTTTAACATTTTTCATTTTTTAAATTCCAAAATAAAATTTAAGACATATATTAAGACATGCAATGGATAAAAATAAGAAAAATATATATATAATTACGAAAACATTTAAAGAATAGGGCTCGAAAAAATGATTTGATTGCTTTTGGTTCCTTAATCATTTCTTGAGGTGGTTCCTCGTGGTACCACCCAACAATGGGTTCACCTACAATCAATCCAAAAATAGAGAGAGTTTTAAGCTCATTGTAATTTATGACAATCAATGGAAGAGCTTCAAGTTCCCCCAAGAATAAATAATTATAAAAACAATATAAAAAAAGGATAACAACTTGCTTATTTCAACTTGATGCAACCTATGTAACCTTCTTGTACACACAAACATCAACTTGTAACAATACCAATTACAATATTAGGGTCAATCAATGTTGCTACTTTAACTAACAACAACTAATATTGTTGAATACATTTAAAGACCTTGTCATTAAAAAACATTACAAAGAATTAATTTGATTCTAATTAACTATTTTATTAGTATAATTATATATTATCATGTTATTATAGTTAATTTTTATTATGATTACTTAAAATATTTTTAAAAATAATAAACATTTGAAATATAAACATTGCCACATGTCATTGTTATGTAAAAACATGGAAAAAATGATCAGGAACCTAACTCATCGTTGTCTTCTACAATGCAACAACAAAAAATAAAATGATTATGATTTTAGCTTGTTGTCATCTTCTATAGACCCCCCCAATTTAATTTATTCAAAAAAACCAAAAAACCTAAAAGAATTCAAATGAGTTAGTTACTAGAAAAAACCAAAAACCAAGAGAACCACAATACAACATCTTCAATGCAACAAAAAAAATGGTGTCACAAGGAAAAAATTGTCTTTTGCACCAAAAAAATCGTCTTCTACATGAAAAAAAAGCAAATGTTTACAGTGCATAGAAAAAGAATTTGTCTATTACACAAAAAGAAAAGCAGTTAGCCTTTGTAATGCATACAAGAGCAAATATTTTGGCACTATAATAATTTAAATGTAGACACCGACCTAATTACAGACACAAAGACAAAAGAGGCTAGGGTGAACTAACACCCACCAATGCACCAACGTGGATGGATGGTGCATTGCTAGGATTTTCTTTTCTATCCCTATGCCATCCCATGTTGATTTTTTTTGTTTGCCCTTTCTCAGCCCTAATCTTAGTTTTTTTTTACAACTTTATTTTCTCCTTGCCCCGCATCCTTTTTTTCTTTATTTTTTAGCATTTTGAAACTTTTCCCACCGAACCACAACCACCTACTACCCCCCATTGCCCCCCATCAACCTATCCACCTATATATTTAAATTAAAAGTAAACTCTTATCCATCTACTTATTCATCTATAAATTAAAAATGTGTTGCTCTCATCCCCACCCACCTACCCACCACCCCCCATCTATTTATCTACCTACCAACACTTTAAGTAGGTACCTACCAAACCCCAACTACATGGATATGTGTACCTACCTACCTTGTTAGCACTCCAATAGACCCCCAATGGTCAAAAACGATGAAGAAAGAATAAAATGAAGGTATTGCATAAAACTTGGTCTTATTCATTGAAACAATTAATAAGGGCACAATTAAAGTATTTGTCACCCCCATGTGTAAAGGTATTATAGATAAACATTGGCTGTAAACATGATGTTTTAGTGTATTATTTGGGTATTGCATAATCTTTTGAAAATCCAAAGTATGTGAAACCCCCCAATGAAGATATTGCAAGTTGTGCTTCAAGAATGTTTTCCACAATGGGGGGTATTGCAAACCCATCACATTTACTACATGTTGTACATAAGTTTATCAAACAATTAGGCCTATATTAAACAATTTGATTTGCTTGTTTTAATGGTGTACTTAAGCAATGTGGATTAGATTTAACAATATTATGTTTTTATAGTTAGTTATGTTATTTAGCACTAGGGTTTTATGAATTTTGGGTTATCAAGACAACAAACATTTACAAATTTTTGCACATTTTAAGCCTTATTAAAATCAGACCTCATAAGGATTTTGGGAGGAAATTGGCATTTGCACATACATGCCACAATACACTTTTCTTTTTCTCTAAAAAAAATGGGAAAAAGGTTCACATTAATAGACCAAACTAAGAATCCATTCAATTGTTTGTTTCATTTAATTTTGAACCAAATTAGGGTTTAATTAATGGTTATAATGAAGTCTCATTTAATTTGTGTTTGAATATTTGGCTTCAATAGTGACTGTGTGTATTTTTTTTTGGGGTCATGTGTAGTTTGTTGTTTAGAACTATCATGGTTCATGGCATCTACCATTGGAACTATTTAAGGTTTAGTGTATATTTCTTCAATGACATCCATGTTGATCTATCCATGGATGTGTTTTCATATAGGCCAAAACCTCATTGAGCATCAATGGCATCGCTCTTGAACATCAACAATATGATATTCTTTTTTAATCAACTCCTTTCGTCTTGTTTATTATTATTTTTACTTAGGGAATTTTGTTCCCCCATGCATATGGATGGCCATGGAAGTATCAATTGCATGTTGGTATTGCATATTTTGATTGAAAGCCCTACATATATTTAATTGATTATGTTTAGGAGAATGGGGAATTATTATTTTTTGCATAAATTTAGATAGCCATAAGATAGACTTTGTGTGGTTTTTTCTACCATTTGTAAATTATTGCTTGTTTATGGTTTGTGGTAAGGTTCATTTGCAAGGTTTAAGGGTAATGTTGATTAGGGTTATTATGATTTGTAAACTTGTGAGGGTATTCCATGGGTTTTCACAAGTTGGGAACTCCTACTACATGGTTATTTCTTCGACAACATGCCATGTTCCAATTTGATCACAATAGGTTTATTTTTTAAGATGCCACGTTTGGAACTAATGATATGATTTACCACCTATTCACATTGATTGCATTTATTTTCATCACATAGGGGTGCTATTTGCTTGGGTTATCACGAATCGACAAATGTGTGAAAACTTGGTGGAGTGATTGAATGCAATGTGGGCAAAACTTCTATTGCATATGCCACATTGAAAACCATCGTGTTTCATTGTGGATGATGCCCCATAGGAACTTTGAGCATTGCAGTAAGTTATACATTGATTTTTAGTTTTTTGTTACATTATTTTATGTTTTGGTACTATGTTAGCATGGGGATTTTATAACATAATTTATTTTTCATGGTAAGCACATTAATGTTGGGTGTACCATGGTAGGATTGTGTGGAGTCAAAATCTTCCAATTTTTCTTTGTGCACTGCATGTGTTGAAAGCATGGTGCTTATGCTCCATGGAGAAAATCAAGGCTTTAGAGGCGAGGCGTGTACTTGATCACCTCCACACAATGATGTTCATGTCCATCAACCTAGATGAGTCCATTGATGATTTCAAGGCACATGGGAGGGAGATGGTGGTGGAAAATTTTAATAAACTACAACCTAGTGTTGCTTGGACAAGATACTTTTGGATTTAATATTGCCAATTCAATAAGTAAACTAGGGTCCCCCTTCCAAGTATGGCATGTTTTAAAACCTTTTTGCTATGGATGCATTACAAGTTGCATGTTCAATCTTCACACATTCGAATTACATCATGGGTTGAAAGTATGTTGTGCATGTCCATGCAAAGCTTTGGATGGTTGGGTTTGTTGCATGTTGCATTCAAATCAAGACACATAAGCTAGCATAAAATCTTATCATGGGGCTCTGGCTTTTTCTTGAAACCAAGGGTTTGAAGGGGCGCCACATTGACTGGTTAATACGGAAGCTAACCACAATAGTATGCACCAAGCCAATATGAAGAGGCAAGGGTTCATAAAAACAAGGTCATGGCACAAGTTGTGGTGGCAATTGTTGACAAAGCTAATTGAATTCCACATATTGATGTGATCCCACTTACCTTTGAAGGGGATGACGGTGATGATGTTTGGCAGGTGCAAAGCCAACACCATCTTGGTGTTATAAGATCTGTGCCCCTTTCACCAAATACCCAAGTTGCACTTGCGAATGGGCATTGCGAGGCAACTTTCGCAAACATCAAGTTATTATTATATTGCTTGTACCAACCCTACAACAAATAATATCATTGAGTATTATGGCACATATTATGGAATTCACCATGGTTTGAAATTCATGTTTGTTGATCCAACATATTTACAATTGGATTATGGTGTGTTCGACATGAGGATTGCAACCAAGATCCAATTGATGAGGTCGGCATTGTTGACATTGGGGTGTTCATGGCCATCGACGAAGATAATTGTTTTGACAATGTTGATGTGTTGAAAGGTTCATCCACCCCCATGGATTGAACTTTAGCCCACTTGCATGAAACAATTATCAAGATCACAACAGAGTGTACCACTAGTGTAAGCATCGAATTGTGTGATCTTGCAACATCACTTCTTTGAAGAGTTGCATCAAACATTCACCACCTTCATTTGGCCCGAGTCAAAAAATCCATGCACCTCCAAATGGCATTTTGCAGGGTGGATGATGGCTTTAGGAACTCCATCATTGGATGAAATATTAGCACGAAATGATGATGGAGCACTTAGATACTTGTAAAAAAGGGACTATGGAATAAAAAAAGGTTTAACACTTGTACCCATATTCTAACTTAATATACATGTGACTCAATTTTCATCTATACTAAACCCTTTACACATTTCACCAAATCAAATTGAATTATGCACAATTTGCACTGGAAAAAAAACTACAATGTTAAAATAATATCCAAATGTTTAGGTAACCAATATGTGTCAATGAATAATTGTTAATCACAACTAAATGAAGTTAATATAGAAATCTAAAACTCTAAGTAATGCACAAAATAATGAAAGTTTCTTGCTTGTAAATATTTGGTTCAATTGTAATACCCCACTCTATGTAATCCATAAATGTGCAATACCCATTTTAAAGTATCCAAGAATTTCTTTGGGGTTAATCAAATATCTTTTGACACTACAAGGGGTATTGCATAACCAAACCAAAACCTAAAGGGATAACAATATCCACATTGAGGTATTATGTAAAACACCATGTGTTGATTCATTTTGGCCTACACTATCAGAAGGATATTGCTCATGACTAGAAGGATGGAGTGAAGTTGCATTACCTTTCTCAAGGTATTGTGGAAATGCCTTGTGGCTAATCATATATATATTGATAATTAGTGGGGTAATGCATAACCCTACCAAAACCTAGAAGGAAATCAATACCCTGATTAGGGTATTTTATAAAACACCATGGGTTAAATCATTTTCTGTTTAAGTTATCCGGGGGCTATTGCTCATGGCCAAAAGGATGGAATTAAATTGCAATACTTTTATCCGATATCCCAAAAATGCTTTAGGGTCAATCACATATATTTCTACACTACGTGGGGTATTGCATAACCCTACCAAAACCTAAAGGGAAATCAATATTAGGGTATTCTACAAAAGACCATAGGATAAATCATTTTTCGCCTAAGCTATCAAATAGGGGTATTGTTCATGGCCAAATGGATGGAATTAATTTGCATTACCTTTATTCGATATCGCATAAATGCTTTGGGGTCAATCACATTTTTTTTTACATTAAGTGGGGTATTGCATAAACCTACCAAAAGTACCTAGAGGTAAAATAACATGGGTTGAATAATTTTTGCCTAGACCATCAAAGGGGTATTGCTCATGTCCAGAAAGCTTCAATTACCTTATAGTACCCCATATGGGGTATCCCAAAATGCCATACATATTGATTCAAGTAAATCAGGGTAATGCAAAGTTGGACACATTGATGGTAGAAGGTTATGGAAAAGCTTGAATGAAGTTATATAAAGATTAAATATAAAATTCACTATTGAATGTTAAAATTCAAGTTTTGTGGAAAATTAATAAAAATACAAATTCATTCATAACATTTCTTCAATGATGTACATATTTACTTTTTTTTCCTTCTGAAAGACATAAATTCATTTCGAAAATACAAAAAATTAAAGCTCCTTATTTAACACTACTAGAAAACCAAGTCTTGTGTCACTACACAATTCCATTCAAATCCAGTTTTAGTGGAATGGGACTAGTCCATATCGTTGCACATTAAATGTAATGGATTGATCTAGTGGATTGGTTCCACCAAATCCAATTTTAGTGGAATTAGACAAATGTCGTTCCACCATACATTGGATGTAGTCCAGTCCACCCAAATCTAGTTCAAAATGCTAAAAAACACATTTTTCTTCTTTTAGACCCCTTGTACTTCCAAAGCTCATAACTTTCTCAAATCCTATTCGAATTGAGTGATCTAAAATGTTATGAGGGTGCCACCTTAAGCTCTATAATTCATCTTTGAACTCTAAAGGCAGTAGAACAACATACAAGGACTATTTGGGTGTGGCATTTTTTCAACTTTTTGACCATGCACACTTTGAAGGGCCATAATTTTATCATTTTAAATCCATTTTTCACAATTTTTAATGCCATGAATGTACCAAGAAGAGATCTCCAACGTTTTTTTGACTTCATAAACAAAGGAGATTTCCTTTGAATTTCGTCAAGCTCTAAATTGTTATGTGCCTATCTACCTAATGCATTGGTAAATAACAAAACTTCAAGTTTATTAAATTTTTCTAATGATGGTATAACCAACATAATAATAATCAACATAGGTGTAGCCTTGACCTATGTATAGCCAACATAGGTTTAGCCAACCTAGGTATAGTCAACATAAGTTTAGCCAACCTAGGTATAGTCAACATAGGTTTAGCCAACATAGGTTTAACCAACCTAGCCATAGCCAACATAAGAATAACCAACATGGGTGAAAATCCTTTAAGGTGTACCACATAGGAAAAAAAAGGCCTAGTCCTTATTGTAGTCCTTTTTTACCTTATATTTTGATCCCCATAAAAAATAATGAATCAAAAGTTGTCAAAAAATTTAGAAGGATTGTGTTTTAGACTATTTCAATTCTAGATTCCATCATAATAATCCACAAATGTGTTTTTACATGGTAAATAAGGACCAGGTAAAAAAGACAGAAAAGGGTGATGTTGTGACAAGATTTTAGTACTTTAAAAAATTTGCACCCACATAGGTTTAGCCGACCTAGGTATACCCAACATAAGAATATCCAACATAAGAATAGTCAACATAGGTATAACCAACATAAGAATAACAACCATAAGTATAGCCAACAAATGAATAGCTAACATAGGTATAACCAACATGGCCATAACCAACATAGATATAGCCATAACCAACATAAGTATAGTTGACATAGGTATAGCCAATATAAGAGTAAACAACATAGGTGTAGCCCACATAAGAATAGCCAACATAGGTATAACCAACATAAGTTTAGCTAACCTAGGTATAACCAACATAATGTAAATGTAGGTACATAACCTAATTATAACCTAAATATAACCTACATAGCCTAGGGCAACCTACATAGCCTAGATGTAGCCTATAACTTAGGGTCAACCTATAATATAGCCTAGATTACCTTAGGTACTTAGCCTAGGTAGTTCATGTTTGCTTAGGTACCTATCATAAGTTAACCTAAATCAAACAAGTTTAGTATATTTTAACTAGGCTATTTAAGTAGGTTGAAAGAAAGTGTTATGAATTTTTGTTGACATGTTTCTTCACATAAAAAAGGAAGTGGTGCAATGGTTGAGGACTTGGCCCCTCAAAGTGGAGGTGAGGGGTTCAAGTCTTGAATCTTGTAACCTAGTTGGTGAAACCAACCTAGTTTAGGCTTACTAGGTTTCACTAGCCATGTTAGGCTTCCTAGCAAGTTAGGTTTTAAAACCTAGGCCGATTAGGCCTAGATGCCTAAGTGCATAGGTCTAACTACCTAGGTACCTAGTGGATAGGTCCCTCGACCTAACCTTGCCATGTGGTGACACTTCATTGGATGTCTTATGTTTGCCACATGGCAACATGTAATTGGCTGCCCATGTTTGCCATGTGGCAACACATCAAATGAATGCCTACACATGCCATGTGGCATCATTTTAATGGAAAAAAATTGCCATATTTTAAATTAATCATTTGTTCCAATGGCAAATGAAGGCCCAATCTGGATCGTTGGATGGTTTTCCATAATTATGTTAGATAGTTTCATTTTACAAATCCACTAGGGTTCTATTGGTCATTGCCATGCGACCCCGATCACTAGCCCATTCCACTATGTTAAGTTAAATGTCACGATAATGGAATTGGTCTAATCCACTAAAAAATCAGTGGATTGTGTAGTGGTTGGACCACATCTCCCAAAAATATAATAAGATTTGAATGATCTTTTTCAAAAATAAAAATAAAGCACATTATTTTCTACTTTTTCTTAATTGTTCACATAATAATAAAAAATGATATCTCTTCCCAAAAAAAAAAAAAAATCACCTAAAATAAACAAAATTTCACCTAAAATAATTATATTATAAATTGTTAATATTTATAAATACATAACACAAGTTCTTATGTAAATTTTATTTTTTATGATGTATAATATTGGCATAAATATTGGTCTAAATATATTTTTGTTTATAACATATTGAGTAATACAACATATAAAACTAATAATATTATGAAATTATAATTTTGATTCATTTTAATACATATAATATCTTCATATTTATTTACTCATTATAAAAATTCATTACATATATACAATATTTAAATGAACTAAATTTAAATCTAATGCATATTGTTATGTATAATGTAATCTATTTATGATTTTTTTTTCCAATTTTTTTTTTGATGCCAATATTGATCATTAATTTTGTGATACTTTAATGTGTATTTTTTTATTACAATATTTATTTTCTTCATTTTTTATTAAAAATAAAACACATGTAAAGTTTATTTGAATAAATGAATGGTTAATTATGATTCAAGAAATATAAATGGTGCATAAACTATCAATTTTTAATTTTAAAATTATTTTAATTGAGATAATGATACAACGTTTTTCCATTTTCAGATATATATTATATGCATAAATATTTTACCTTGGTATAAATTTTAATTAAAACTTATATAGTTGAAAAATATTCTCAAACTCATAAACGACAATAATTCTTTAGTGGACCAATGCAAAATGGTTTATACATGTGAACGAAAGTATTGCAAAATTAGACACATTCTTAGTGTAAGCAAACATGAACAAAATTTAGAAATGTAACTATAATACCCTCACTGTGTTGTGATAATGTCAATAACCATGAAATAATCAATTTTTTTTACCATACTTATTCCATGTTCAGTATATCATGCCATGTCCATATTATAACAAGTAAATAAGGGTATTACAAAATTGGTCACATTGATGGTCTTGAACAAAATCTTGAAGTGTAAATGTAATACTTTCATCTTATTGTGATAATTCCATTAACCATGAAACAAAATAATAAAGTGCATTTAATTTCAACTAAATTTTTAAAAATTTAATATTATTACACAAGTTTTATTTTTTGAATCACAAGTAACCATTCATTTATTCAAAGAAACTTTACATGTGTTTTATTTTTAAGATTAAAAAAATCATGTATATTCTAATACAAAAGGGTGACACATTAAACTGTCAAAAAAAATTTCATGATATATGGCATTATTTGATATGTTATAAACTAGATGTCAATTTATATTGAAATAATATTCAATTACATGCATTAATAAAATATATAATGTTAATAATTTATCTTTTGGAATTAAAAAATTCTCTTTAATTCTAAAACCATTAGAACAAATTATACGTTCATGGTCATCCCTGGACAATTCTATCTAGAATGTAGTCAATAATTATAACCGCTTATTGACAGTTTTTTGAAAAACTTGGGGGAAAGAACACGTTTTTAGTGAAGCTCTACAAGCAGCTCATATTGCTTACAACAAATACATGGCCAAGTATGTTGGCAAGGATGCATTCCACTTGTGTGTCGAGTGCACCCTTTCCATGTGTTGTGGATTAACAAAATGATGTCATGTGTTGGAGTTGTTTGTAGACCGACATGAGGGGAGTGTTTGCAAGCCACAAAGTGTTTGTGCTCAGGTTGTAATAAGCCAAGTTATGTTGTTTGTGTCTTGTAAAGATGTTGTTGCTCCACATGCACAAAAAGCCTTGAAATGAACCAAGTTCAAATTCTAAAGTCGCTAGAAAATCATCATTAGTCAAAAATGGTGAAGACCCACCCACCCACACACTTTTCTCCAATCCTCCACTCCAAATTGTCCTCATCATCGATCGTGGAGAGAGTCGACCATTTGAGGAAAAATCTTGATAATATCTGATAACAAAATTATGGATGTTGTTGTGGTAGGGGCTTGATTTGCCTAATGATTTGATTCAAAGTCAAGACATTATCACACCATATCTTGTGCAAATTTTGCAACAACAACATTAAAAAAATAACCTTATCAATGACCATAATAATAGGCAAGTCTTGAAACCTTTAAATCATTTGTTTCATCAATTGAATCAAAATCTGGACATTAATGCACCATATCCCTTGCAAATTTTGCAATAACAAAATTAAGGTAGTAATTTCATCTGTGGCCATAATTAATGGGTTGTAGTCCGAATGGGTTGTGAGTCAATTGACTTTATGTTAAAAATTTTAAGTAAACATTAAATATACTTGAAAGACATGTTCAAACTCATTAATGATAATAATTGTTTAATGGACCAATGTTAAATCATTGATATATGTAAGTGAAGGTATTACAATGTTGGCCACATTGAAAATATAAGGTTTTACTTTAACATACTTTTGTAGGGTAATTGCAATACCTTCATTTACTTGAATCAATATGTATGGGCATGGAACAATATGTAATGTTTGAGTAAATTTCTAACAATTTAAAATAATTTTAAAGATATTAAATGTATAAAAATGATAAATCAATTATAATTCCATACCTTAATTAATGAAGTACATCATCATTGGATAAATTGAAATTTAGATTTTATATAAAATTAATAAATTACATTGATTAAACATACATTATATTAGGTATTTCTATATCAAAGTTCAATACAAATATTATTTTAAGTTTAAAATTGATCTTTATGCAACATTTATATTCTTTGATTCATAAGTATCCATTCATTTATTCAAACAAACATTACATGTATTTTATTTTAATAAAATATCCTATTGAACTTTGAATACAATATTAAATTTGAGTATATTGTAATACAAAAAGGTATACACATTAAACTATCATAAAATCATTGATATGTTATAAACTAAATCTATATAAACAACAATATATTTAAAGACCAATATTGTAGCCAATATTATACATCATTAAAATTTTACATAAATACTTGTGTTACATATTTATAAAATGTAAAATATTAACAATCTATGTTATAATTATTTTAGGTGAGAAATTTGTATGTATATGTAAAAAATTTATAAAATAAACATTCAATCATACATAGGATTAATATATGGGAGAGGTATCAATTTTTATTATTATGTGGACCATTAAATAAAGGTGACATCATGTGTTGTAACATTTCTTTTAGCAACCATTAAAATTTTATTAAATAATAAATATAATTTAAATTTTTTCTTGAAATGGGTTTGCAACTTCAAGAGGGAAACGTGTAAATGTGTACATTATTGGAGAACTATTCAAAATGAACTTGTAAATTATTGATTTAGAGAAAATTTGAATTCTAACATTAAGTTATAAATTACACATCAAACCCTAAACCCTAAATGCCTCTACCATCAATGTGTTAAAATTTTCATAACCTTTATTTCATACATATTAATAAAGAATTTTGAAAACATAAATTTCATGATATATTACAAGGGGATCAATTATTTAAAAAACATTCTTATGTTTCATGGTGAATGCAAATATCCCAATATGATGCAGGTATTGCATTTAAACTCCATAACTTTGTTCAAGTGACCTTATACCATAAATGTGAACAACTTTGCAATGCCCTCATTTAATTGAATCAATATGTTTGGCATGATATAGCGAGCATGAAATTTATTTTAAAAACATTTTTTTGTTTCATGGTTTACGATATTGTTACATGAGGATGTGGGTATTACTTTCCTTATAGGTTTTGCCATGGCTATGCAATACTCCTTCAAATTCCAAAAAACATGTTATGGAGTCCAAAGGATTTATAGAAGTACCTTGAGACGGGTAGTGCATGTGAATTGTATAGTTATGGGCATGAATAATACCCTTTCAATAGCTCAAACTAATTGAGCCCATGGTGTTTGTAGAGTACCCCAATGAGGCCATTGCTTTCCTTTTAGGTTTTGGTATGGCTATGCAATACCTTGCCAAGTTTCAATAGATATATGATGGAACCCAAAGGATTTTTAATATACCCTAAAAGATGTACAACACATGCATTGAGTAATTATGGGCACAAACAATACCCCTCCAAAAGCATGGACCAATATAATTCAATCCATGGTGTTTATAGAATACCTTCATGAAAATACTGTTTTCTTTTTAAGTTTTGGTATGGCTATGCAATACCCTTCCAAGATTCAATAAATATGTTATGGAACCCAATGGATTTTTAATATACAAGTTATTAGGGGTATTGCACAAACATTGAATAGTAATTATGGGCATGAACAATACCCCTCCAATAGCTTGTACCAAAAAACTTTTGCCCATGGTGTTTAAAGAATACCCTTAGAAAGGTATTGCTTTCTTTCTAGTTTTGAAATTTGAAATTTTAAGGGTTAAAAAATGTCACAACCCTACTTTGAGAAAACGAGAGGATGAAACTCACACTCCCGAAATGGGGACTTGGGAGTCCTCCGGGACTCCTGAAATTTTAGAGTTGGATTACAGGGGTCAAAACACCTCGCATTGAGGTGTTCTTTATATCATTGGAAAGCTATCGAAATGTAGATGTCGAAAATGGGCTTTCATGGGCCATTTGGACATCTTCAGTTCACATTATGGCAAAAAGAAGGGTCGGGAATCAACCCTACCCCGGTGCATGCAGGTGGAGTGCGATACGCTGTTGGAAAGCTCTCAAAGAAAGCTATAAGTTTGCTTCAAACTTCATCCCAATCGGAGGTCTGAGCAAAGAGTTATGACCTCGCAAAGTCCCGAGAGTCCAAACCGAGACAATTTCAAAACTTCTCCTTGGGAGTCCTGGGACAAAAAGCCATTCAGATGTAAGTGCCGCAGAGAGACGCAGAGAATACTTTATGGGGAAGGTGGTGGCTTCCCCCGAGTCCGGGTCGTGGTGAATCTTGTGAGTCCAAAGTTGCCCGTGGCTTGTCCGAGCATTAAAGGTGTTCCAGAAAGTGAACTAATCAACTTGTTGGTTGGTTTGATGTAGGTTGGAATAAGTAACTAAAGCTCGTCACTCTTCCTAATCCCATCCCAGAGCTTTAGCACCCCCTTCTACCTCTTCTAGTGCTGAAAGTTGAGAACATGCGTTAAGTTCCTCACATTTCGCTGTTTGAATAACTTTGACCCATCTTGGGTCTAACTAGGAACTTGGGGGTGCGTCACAAAAAATTTGCTTTGTTTGAAAGCAAGACTATAATCATTTTTTTGATAATTTCATCAAGCTTATGTATAAGAATGTGTGAGAATGTAATTCTAACCATTAATAGAAGATGGTGTAAAATGAAAAATGCCTTAAATAAAAAAATATGGGTGACATGTGTTACAAAAATGTACCAAAAATGCCCAAGTCCAAAACAACCCCACCCTAAAATGGAGAACATGTCATAATGGTAAATATGTGGTTGCTTCAAAGACAATAGGCTACTTTAACATCTTGAAGTTCAAAACAACACCCTAATCAAAATGGGGATAAACTATAGGCTATTTATGTGACTACTAAAGGGGGATGAGATACCATTGGCCTTCTTGTATCACGCTAATGCAACTTTTACATCCTAGGCGTGTTGACATGTAAATAACCCACGATTGGCCAAGGCTACCTCCACAACATTAGCCACAAACACCTTTGTAATGGTGCCTTAAACCTTAAAACAAACAACATAATATCATAAATATTGCATATGAAACCTAAAACCTGCAATTGAAATAGAATTGAATACGACATTATTAAAATTTATTGACTATGAATCATTTATGATTTGTGGTATTATGTAAAAAGATTAATTTCCTTATGCTGCACCATCTTATTATATGTAAAACTTTTAGTCTCACTCCATCCAACGCCTTTGAACGACTTTGCAAACTTGGTTCAAGTCACTCGAATCACAATTGCAAGGTCTTCATTGTGCTCCACCTTGGCCTACACATTGAAAGGGATGGACCCCACACCCCATGCAATCATGTTAAGAAGCTAAAGAATGTAGTTAGAGGCTAACTTAACAAGTGCAGGCTTAAGAACCTTAGGTGTGTCCCGCAAAACAACCTAGAGCCTATCCGATTCCAAGGTTGCATGCCTCTTAGCCCTAGTAATTACCTTTTGCTCATTGTAACAAAACTAGGCTAGAAGGTTGCTTTAGACTTGCACATTCATGGCCATGTGATCTTGATGCCTCGGGCCCTCCTCTCGAGTAAATGGGCGTCTAAACTTGCTTGGCTTCCATAACCACATTGTGGCATGTCGCAAATGTCGTACAAAATTATAATTGGGTATATAGGATGCATCACACCCATTAACCTTGCAAGCAAATTTGGGCCCATCCCTTGCCCAATGGACACCCTCTAGGGCAACCAAAGGAAGATCAACCACATCTCAAATAAAAAATAAAAAATAAAAATGTAATGTGAGAATTAATATTTTGGATGACAATTATTCCCTACACGATGAAGGTATTGCATAGATAAATAAAAGATTACAACACATGATGAAGGTATTACGTAAAAATATAAAATAACAAAAACACAAAATGAGGGTAGTACAAATTTGCACAAAATGAAGTTAACCTTAAAAAAAACAATATCACTTACAAAGCCTTAAGGTATTGCATAAGATTTAGACCAAAAGAAAAATGCCCCACCCACCTTTTCACATGGAGATGGAAGGTGGGGCAAAGGTTTCAGGACCATAATTGGGTTAATGCACATTACATTAGACCAAAAAGGGTGGATGAAAGTTCATTTTTATAGTCCAAATTTAGTGATTTTTCCAAAAAAACATTTAAATGATGTTGAAGTTCACATTTTTTTCCATTTCCAAGTTCAAACCATCATTATCTAAACATTGTTTTTAAACCTTGAAAATATGGGCCTTGAAAAAATAAATTTAGATATCGAAATGGATTTTATGAAATGGAAATTTTCATTTTAAATCTTAAAAGTTTTGAAAACCTTTTTTTGCTTGATTTTTTCATCTTAAGTGTTATGGTACTTCAATGTGTGGTGGTAAAAAGTTGTAAGCTTAGTTTTCAACTCTATTAAAAGAGAAAAATCCATAATGAGAATTTTTTGGGGATAATTTGGATTGTGACATTAGATGTACCGTCCCTTGTAAATTCCACTTTGAATTGAACATTTATCCTTTTGGTAATTTTTTTTCTTGGTTTTGAAAGATTAGAATGTAAGTTTCAATTTCATTTCATTTTTGCCAAGTTTCTCAAATAGATTTGAATACAATGCAACAATACTTGACTCACCCAAAAAAAACTACCACTATAACTTCCAAAAAAGTGCATTGTAATGTGCTTTTACCCAATTAAAAAGGGTATTGTAATCACAAATTTGGTAATAAATTATAATAATAAGTGAAGTTCAATATGTCACCTCCATCAATATGTGCATGAGGATTAACATCCTCATTTGCATTCTCCCACCTTACCATTAGACTAGTAAGAACTACATTTTCTTGTTCCTCTATTATCAAAATAGTTATCTCCAAATCCATTTCAATTCTATCAACATTTGTCGCAAATGTTCCCCAACATTTTCACCTGCTTACATTTGCTTTTCAACAATCTCATTTGGAGCCAATGCAACCACATCTTCAACATTTGCTTGTTGTCCCATCACCCTTGCTTCCAAATCTCTTTCATTCATGATACCTCCCATGCCATCTACAACTTCTATTGGAACTTGTTGATCTGCTCCACCGTTCCTTGTTTTCTTTTGAATTTACATATAACAAAAACACAAACAAGACAAAAATCAAAAAATAAAATGTAACACGATAAAAAAAACCAATTAGCAAGCTAGAAATAGTTGATTGTGTCTGCAAAACCACATTTTTTCACACCTACAAGAGGACATCAAAACAACAACGAGTAGTTGGGCTACTCGTCATCATTTTAATACTCTTGCAAAACCACACTAAAATGAGGATGTGTCATCATTTTTTCATGCCTATAAGACCATAATAGAACAATGATGAGGAGTTGCGTTGCTCATCGTCGTTCTTTTGCTCTTGTAAAACCACAACAAAACGACAATGAACAACGTTCATTGTCATTTTTTCACGCTTACATACCACAACAAAATGACAATAAGTAGTTGCGTTGCTCATCGTTGGTTTTTTGCTCCTTCAAAACCACAAAAAGGATGATGACAATGCCTTTTTGTAGTAGAAGATGTGTCAACATTGTCTTTTTTGCAACCAAAAAAATAGAGATGAAGATGATGTCGTTGTTGTCTTCTTCGTAACAAAATAAACAAATAGAAGATGACGATGATAGTGTTGTTGTTGTCTTCTTCACAACAAAAAAAGAAGAGAGGAGAAGACGACAATGGTGTTATTGTTGTTTTTCTCGTAGCAAAAAAAATAGAAGAAAAAGAAGATGACAGTGCCATCATCATTTTCTTTGTAGTAAAAAAAAGGAAAGAAAAAGACAATGAAGATGCCGTTGTCGTCTTCTTCACATAAAAAAAAGCAAAGAGAAGAAGACAATAATGTTGTCATCATTTTCTTTGCAACAAAAAAAGAAGAAGAAGAGGAAGATGATGATGACATCATCGTCATCTTCTTTGTAGGAAAGAAAAGACACAAAAAAATCAAAAAGGAGGAGAAAGGAGCTTACCTTTAAACTCCCATTGGTTTGAAGCTCCTCTTGCCTTGTGTCTCCACATTCCTAAGTTTCCTTGCCTTTCATCTCCACGTTCCTAAGCTCCTCTTGCCTTGCATCTTTATGTTCCTAAGCTTGCCTTGAAGCTTTGAGCTATTCAAGCTTTCCCAAGCTATGGTGATGGAGGTGAGTGTAAAAAGAGGTGGGTGGGGAGAGGTGGACAAGATGAGGGAGATAGGTGGGTTGGCAGGAAGAAGGGCAATAGGTAGGTTGGGGGTAAGTAGGAGCTTCCCAAAAAAAACTTGGGGTTAGAGGTGGGCCCAAAAAAATGATAAAAAAATTATCCTCAAATTTTAAAAAATTGATCTAGGGAAAAAGGACCAAAGGATATATATATATATATTGACCAAGTAAATTGACCCCTTTGGGGACGGTTTCATCCCATCCATAAAATCCTAGAATGGGATTTTTTGGATGGTGCACTAATGGGTGTTAGGTCACTCAAGCCAATAAAAGAATACCTTTGTGGCCAAAAAGAAGGGGGAATCATAGTGCTCCCTTCCTACCTACAAGTCTAACCACATCAACATATCTTAAAATGAAGCTTCACAAAACTTTGTCAATTCATTAAATCAATTTCTACAAGTCTAAACCAGCAACTGTCTCAAATTTTGTAACAATAAATCTATGAATATAAGGGGTCAGATTGCTTCAATCTTTCTCTCATGAATTTCAACAGACAATGTTTGGCACAACATAACAGATTCCCAAATCCCAAGAATGCAACTAAACCCAACAACCTTGACAACATATGGAAGTACAACAAGTTCTTAAGATGATGCACATAGACATAGGTTAGTATTTTGTATCGAGGATATAAATGTAGTCCTCCAAAAGGCTGCCAAACATAACCCATCAACCCTTATTAGAATCTTTAATAAGAACCCATAACAACAAATACATTGTGTATGTTGGAAATCACAATAGAACTCCACACCTTCATTTTTCAAAATTTCAACTACAAAACCTCAAAATTGTAGATACACACCCCACGCAGAACATACAATTGCCAAACCTTGTCATTCACAAAACCCCTATTGATTTTCATCATTCCCCCATCATAGACTCCCACACCTAGCGTTCAATTGCATTAAACTAAAGGATGTAAGGCATAGCGGAAGCAACTTATCCCTTAGAAATGCAGCCAATACATCTTCATGCATTCTTCCTTCTAATGTCACTAAGCATTGTAGTTTGTTTAAAACATTAATGCACACAATTCCTATAGAAAATAAAAAATAGCAAATCACAAGAAACTTATCTTCTTCTTCCTTTGCTCCAAACCCAAAAAGATGCCTTCTTGCACAATCGTTCTCATATATGCACGGCTACTCATCCTTCTGAAATCCCAAGCGCCAATCGAAGTCACCTTCACTAGAGGCTTCATGAAAAACAAAAACCAACCTAGATGAGCTTGCAAGCTCACCCCCTAAATTAGAAGAAACAGAGCGCCCGCCTTCTTCCTCCTTGAATGACACCTGCAAACATAAAACACACAAAACAAAACTACATATCACTAGTGGGTGCCTGTGACCGTCAACCACTATGAAGTCCCCCGATTTCTTTAAACTTGGTTCGCGTTTTAGTTTTTTTAGAAACTTTTAACTTTTTAACTTTTATGTGTTTTCTATTTTTATTATTATTTTGTGATCATCCAGTCGGACGGACATTTCATCCATCCCCTTAATCGGGATGGACAATAGCTAAAAGAAAAAAAAATTCCCCAAAATCCGTCCTGTCATCAAGCCGGACGGACATTTCATCCATCCCCTTAGTTGGGACGGACAATAGCTAAAAGAAAAAAAAGGTAGTCTTGGTCAATACAAAAAAAAAAAATTGATTATGGGCTGTCCAAGGCCTAAATATTTTTTTCTGGTCTTCCCTTAAATTTGTCCCGTCATCAAGCCGGACGGACATTTCATCCGTCCCCTTAATCGGGACGGACAATAGCTAAAAGAAAAAAAAGGTAGTCTTGGTCAATA
>Ga0116229_10001032_pt1 | contig 42041 bp, 32 predicted proteins | sample S1TSphgellanicum_3_FD_87313 | JGI IMG/M metagenome (GOLD analysis project Ga0116229, IMG submission 87313) | Host-associated microbial communities from peat moss isolated from Minnesota, USA - S1T2_Fc - Sphagnum magellanicum MG | ecosystem: Host-associated > Plants > Peat moss > Unclassified...
ACATTGATGCATTTGCCGCTATGCGTCGCGACGATTTGCCCGAACGGAACGCCGGTCATTGCGTGGGCCGGTTGTATTACGGCGAACATCACGGCAACCAGAACAGCCAATGCCCAGGTCGCCGCCAATCCAGGGATGTAACACATCGCGGTCCACCACAACCGCAAGTTGGTTTCACCCTTGATTGCCGCCACCGCCGCATCACCCCTTTGTGACCGAAGCACTATTACAAATTAAATGACTAACTCGCCGCGCTGTGTTCGAACCGCATTGCGCGGATCAATCGTCCTGCGGCAAACAAATTCCTCTTTCAAGTGAGATATAGTCAACGTAAATTTTGTGCTCTTGCACAGGTTTTGTTACTGCGCCGACGGAAAGGTTGCGCCCATTGCAAAAGTTTTTGTTTCTTTTTTTCAAAAAAAAGAAATGCTTCCTTCCTTGGCCCTCTGTCAGTTCAACGCGGGTTGTTGCTATAAGCGGCGCGTTTCCAGGCCCGACGGGGCCATTGGGGAGAACGGGAAATGAGCGGTCAGCAAGACGTGCCGGCCTGGTTTGCAGCGTGGATGCGCCCTCTGATGAACTGGCCTTCGGCGCTGCCGTCACCGTCCGCCCCGGAGCTCAATCAGCCGATCAATCCAGGCTGGACCTTTGGCAATGTGGTTAATGTGACGGAGGCGAATTCCAGTTCGCCCGCGACCGAACGCGCGATCGTGGCCGAGCAGAGCTATGGGCGGCAGCTTGGCCACATCATCGAGGCGTTGGTCGACCTTATCGAGGAACGACCGAAATCCGTTCCCCAGTCAGATGCAATGAAATGTTTGATCCAGCTCGACAAGAAGATCGCGCGCCTCAAGACCGAACGGATCGACGCGCGCATTGCCGAGATTGAGGCGTTCCTGTCCGCCGTTCGAAGGTCCGACGCGGATCAGTACGCCCGTGTTTCCAACACACTCCGGGGCGCCCTCGCCGCGCACGACTTGCATCCGGAGTCGAACAAGCCCTAAGGCGCGAAATTCGCGGCCCCGAGGGCCCGCGCGCAGCGAGGGCAGAGATCAATTCCGTCCTCCTCCTCGCGGATACCCATCACACTGTCCGCGAGCTCTGCGCCGCACGCTTCGCACGTCAGGCGCGTCTGCTCCGCGCCGGCTCCGTCATCGCTCATAGTCATGCCCCCTGCCGCCATTCGGTTCGGCGGTCTGCGGCAATACTAGAGCTTGTCTCGTTGCCGGTAGTTAGTGAAAAATTTGTTTCCATCCGCAGGGAACACACCGCAAGTGGGCGACCGTGTCGCGTGAACACCATGGCCCCGGGCCGCTGTGTGCCCACCGGTGCAGCGGCGACGCAGAGCACACGCAGGTGTGTGTGCGAGCCTTGAAGTGCAGGGATGAAACTAGCACCTGGATACCGTAAAGGTGCCGCCGCCCCCTGTGCAGTAGAGCGCGATCCGTTCAAATTGACCTTGGTTTAATTGACCTTGGTTTAATGGTCGATCGCGCTCTAGCTCGCTGCTTGAGAGCGTGAGTAACGCCGCCGGTTATTCAACCTCAAGCGATCACCCCCGTTGTATGAGAGCGTGAGTAACGCCGCCGGTTATTCAGCCTCAAGCGATCACGCCCGTTGTATGAGAGCGTGATTCACGCCGCCGGTTATTCAGCCTCAAGCGATCACGCTCTAATTCGCGGGCTCAATGCGGGGTGGTGCTATTTCCTTATTTGCGATGCGGCCCGGAGCGCCGCCTCCTTTCGCCGGCGGCGCCGTTCCTGCAAATCGTGCCATTGCGCTAACTGATTGATCAACAGCGCGGTCTGAAAGACCAGCACAATGAGAGGCGACAGACCGGTTCCGCCTGTTGAGAGTGCGTGGCCGAGCAACCTCAGGCTGCCAATGATGGAGGCGACCAAACCCCATCCCAGAATGGCCACATAGGCACGACCGGCGTTCTGGTGTAGCCATTCGTCAAGTTGGTGCGCGGCACGGGCGAGACGATTAAGCATGGAACAGCGTTGCCCCGGATTGGTCACAATGAAGCAAGCAGTTCCTTTTCGAAAAAAAGAACCAAAAAACTCTTACCCACTTTGGAGCAACGCCAGCCATAGAATAAAGTTTTTTGTTTCTTTTTTGAAAAAAAATGCTTCCTTCGTTGGTGAACCAACACGTTGCTTAGTCACACGTGCACGCCACGACGTTCCGTGGCCAGCGCCACGCGGTGCCAGACATGTGGCATCCAGGCGAGGAACTTGAACCTGCGCCGGGGGGCCGCTGCTTCCAGTAGCGCAACGAAATGCGCCAGGGCGGGTTGCACGCCGGTGAAGGCCCTTGGCTGCGCGCCGGCCGCCTGGGCCACAACGCTGGCGGCGGTGCGCCAGATGGTGAGGGCCCGCCGGCCCGGACCGCGCCCGCGAATGAGCAGCAGCTCCTCGAACTCCGCGCCGTCCAGCACCTGGTCGAGCAGAACCGTCATGGCCAGGCCGCGCTGCTCCGCCCAATCACGTATGAACACGAGCTCGGCCAGCGGAAACGCCAGGCCATAGGGGGTGCGGTGACGGGCGGTGGCGGATGTCGGCATGCGCAAGACTCCTTGAGGCGCTGCGGCGATGCGGCGACGGCGGCTGGGTGGCCTCGCAACTTCGTGAACGCTCAAGTTACATGTTGCCGCCGAGTCGTTTAAATCTCCTTACCAGAGGCGCGGGCACAGACTCGGTGTGCCAGGGCCTTCAAACCTGGACGTTGCCATTGGTCGCCCTGGTCGCCTGGCTGTATAGGTGTCGCCAAGCAGAAACTTTGCAGGGAGTGCGTCATGGCGCGTGTGGCATTGGTTACGGGCGGAACACGGGGGATCGGTGCCGCCATTAGCGTGGAACTGAAGGCCGCCGGCCGCGATGTGGTGGCGAGCTACGCCGGCAACGATGCCGCGGCGGCGGCCTTCCACGCCGATACCGGCATACCGGTGATCCGCTTCGACGCCGGCGATTTCGAGCAATGCACGGCCTCGGTGGAAAAGATCCACGCCGATCATGGCCCGATCGAAATCCTGGTGAACAACGCCGGTATTACGCGCGACGCCACCATGGCGCGGATGTCGCGCGACATGTGGGACGCGGTGATGGACACCAACCTCGGCAGTTGTTTCAACCTCTGCAAGCTGACCTTCGAGGCCATGCGGGCAAAGAAATTCGGCCGCGTCGTCAATGTCGGATCGATCAACGGCCAGGCGGGGCAATATGGCCAGGTCAACTACGCCGCCGCCAAGTCCGGCATTCACGGCTTCACCAAGGCCCTGGCCCAGGAAGGCGCGCGGTTCGGCATTACGGTGAACGCCATCGCCCCCGGCTACGTGGACACCGAAATGGTGCGCGCCGTGCCGCCTGACGTGCTGCAGAAGATCATCACCCGCATTCCCATGGGCCGCCTCGGCCACGCGCACGACATCGCCCGCGGCGTCGCCTTCCTCACCGCCGACGACGCCGACTTCATCACCGGCGCCACCCTGTCGATCAACGGCGGCCAGCACATGTACTAGAGAGTTGTTAGTTGCTAGTTGTCGGTTTCCGGAAAAGCGATTCTAAGAACTAGCAACTGGAAACTAGCAACTTCTACCCCGCTTTGGCGGCGCGGCGGCGGGTGTGGAGAATGAATTCGGTGTAGCCGTTCGGCTGCACGCGGCCCTTGAAGATCAGCTCGCTGGCCGCCTGAAAACCCTGGGTGCGGAAGTTTGGCGACATCGGGCGGTAGGCCGGGTCGCCGGCGTTCTGGCCGTCCACGATGGCCGCCATGCGGCGCAGCGTCTCGTTCACTTGCGCGTCGGTGACGACGCCGTGATGCAGCCAATTCGCAATATGCTGGCTCGAGATCCGGAGGGTGGCGCGGTCCTCCATCAGTCCGAAATCGTGAATGTCGGGCACCTTGCTGCACCCCACGCCCTGATCCACCCAGCGCACCACATATCCGAGAATGCTCTGCACATTATTGTCGAGCTCCTGCTGCACGTCCTCGGCCAACCAGTTGCGACCGCGGGCGACCGGCATGGTGAGCAGATCGCGCAGCGGTGGGCGGTTGCGCGACGACAGCTCGGTCTGCCGCGCCGCGACGTCCACCTGGTGGTAGTGCAAAGCATGCAGCGTGGCCGCGGTGGGTGACGGGACCCAGGCGGTGTTGGCGCCGGCCATGGGGTGGGCGATCTTCTGCGCCAGCATGTCCGCCATCCGGTCCGGCATGGCCCACATGCCCTTGCCGATCTGCGCCCGGCCGGGAAGGCCGCAAGCCAGGCCGATATCGACGTTCTGGTCCTCGTAGGCGCGGATCCAGGGCGTGTTCTTCATGTCGTTCTTGCGGATCATCGGACCCGCTTCGATGGAGGTGTGGATTTCGTCGCCGGTGCGGTCCAGGAACCCGGTGTTGATGAACACGATGCGGTTGCGCGCCGCATAGATGCAGGCCGCGAGATTGGCGCTGGTGCGCCGCTCCTCGTCCATGATTCCCATCTTCAGCGTGTTGCGTGGCAGCGCCAGGATGTCCTCGACGCGGCCGAACATCTCGGCGGCGAAGGCGACTTCCTCCGGCCCGTGCAGCTTCGGCTTGACGATATAGATCGAGCCGCGGCGGCTGTTGTGCAGCTTGGGCAGGCCGCGCAAATCCTGCACACCGATCAGCGCCGTCATGATGCAGTCGAGCATGGTTTCCGGCGTCTGTTCGCCGGCTTCGTCAACCACGGCGTCGGTGTACATGTGGTGACCCACATTGCGCACCAGCATCAGCGCACGGCCGTGCAGAATGACTTTACCGCCGCCGGGCGCCTGAAAAACCTGATCCGGTTCGAGCGACCGCTCCACCGTGCGCCCGGCCTTGGGAAAGCTGGCCGACAATGTGCCCCGCGTCAGGCCGAGCCAGTTGCGGTAAACCGCAACCTTGTCTTCCGCGTCCACGGCCGCGACGCTGTCCTCGCAATCCATGATTGCGGTCACCGCCGATTCCAGCACCACGTCGGCAAGGCCGGCCATGTCGGTGCCGCCGACCAGGTGATCCCGATCGATCTTCAGGATGATGTGCAGGCCGTGATGGCGCAGCAGGATGGCGGTTGGGCCGTCCGCTTCGCCCTGCCAGCCGGCAAAATGCGTGTCGTCCTTCAGACCGATGGGCGCGCCATTGACCGTGGCGGCAAGTTTGCCATCTTTTATTGCATACAGCGTCACCGCGGCATGCGAGGCGCCGGCCAGCGGCACGAACTGGTCCAGATATTCGCGCGCACGCGCAACGACCTTGTTGCCGCGCAAATGGTTATAACCGCCACCGCGGGTGGCGCCGCCCTCCCCGGAAATCACGTCGGTGCCGTACAGCGCGTCGTACAGGCTGCCAAAGCGCGCATTGGCGGCGTTCAGGGCATACCGGGCGTTGGAAACCGGCACCACCAGCTGCGGCCCGGCGATGTGAGCGATTTCGCTGTCCACGTTGGCGGTGCCAATGGTGAACGGCGGCGGTTCGGGCAGCAGGTAGCCGATATCGCGCAAGAACGACTCGTAAGCGGCCGGATCGAGGTCGCGGCCCCGGCTGGCTTGCAGCCAGGAATCGATGGTGGCCTGGAGGTTGTCGCGCTTGTTGAGCAAGGTGCGATTGCGCGGGCCGAGATCGGCGACAAGCTTGGCATAGCCGGCCCAGAACTGCCCGGCGGAGACGCCGCTGCCTTGCAGCGCGTCCTGCACCACGAAGTCGTGCAGGACCTGTTCCACCTGCAGTCCACCGACTTCGATCAGCTTCATGTCACCCCTCACGTCAGACGTCGCGCGGCGGACCTAATGGCCGGTTGGGGCCGACATGGGAAGGGGTGGCGCACGGCGTTGGGCCGGCGTCTTCAAACAGGGCCGGTTTCCGGGAGACGCCAAACCGTTTCTTAGAGCGCGATCGGTTCAAGTTGAATTGGTTCAACGGTCCATCGCGCTCTACCTCGTTGTTTGAGAGCGTGAGTAACGCCGCCGGTTATTCAACCTCAAGCGATCACGCTCGAAGGCGGCCCGTGCGAAACTGCCGTGCCGAGACGTTGGACTGCCATCCGCCCTACGGCGGCGTGCGCTCTCACGTGAGAGTCCCTATCTACGCGGGTCGATATTACACCATCTTTATGACGATCCCAAACTTTCCCTTGTCGTCGCTCCGCCGATGATCCGGCCGTAGCGGCGCTGATTGGCACACCCAGGACCGCGCGTGTGGCACGAGCATGCAAAAGGAATGAAAGCCCCGGTTCGCGTCGATATCGTCCACCACGATGGCGCCCCCGGGCCGCAACGCTCTCCAGGCCTGATGCATTTCGAATAGCACATTGAATTCGGTGTGCAGGCTGTCGTGCACGAACAGGTCGATGGCGCCAACATCTTTCAGCAGGCCCGGCAGGCGGCGGCTGCTCGACCCGGCCAGGTAGGTCCACTGGTCGCGCAGGCGCGCATCGACGGCAAGGCCGATTTGCCAATGCAGCTCCGGGTGCAATTGCGGCGGCAGGTCGATGCTCCACAGGTGGCCGCCGCCGTTACGCGCGAGCGCCTCGAGAATGAAACGTGATGTGACGCCATGCGCGACCCCGGTTTCGATGACGCGGCGTGCGTTGAGATGCCTGACCAGGCACCAGATCGCGCGCACGAAGGCCGGGTCGCCGTCGTTCCAGCTGAGGTAGCTCATTGGGCCGGCCTTCACGCCGGCGGCGGCCAATGTGCCGACGACATCTTGCCATATCGGCGAGAGCTCCGCCTCGCCGGCGCACGGTATTTGGACGCCAAGGTGATAGTGCAGTTCGGCTTCCCAATTATCGTCAGCGACATATGTGAAGCCGGGGCGGCCTCGTTCCAATCGGGTGCGGAATTCGGCGGCGATGCGCGTGATGAATTCCGCCGGGTCGGCGAGGAGGGCCCTCGCCGCCCTTGGAAGCCGGGCCAGGCCGCTCAGCGCGGCGGGTGTCACAATACGCCCGCCATGACCGGTCAGGTCACCAGCACGTGATCGCTCAACAGGGTCGAAAGGGTGATGTTGCCGATGCCGTTCAGTTCGGCAATGGAAGTGCCGCCGCCGTTGCCGCCCGGCGCGATGGCGAGCGTTGCGTTGCCACCGCTGTCGGTCACTTTTAGGTAGTTTCCGAGAGTAGCCTGGTTGCCATTCCAGCCGGCCTGACACAGCGCGCCACTCAGGTTCAGCAAGTCACAATTGGTGAGTTGGAAGCCGTTGATGATGTCGAAGCCCTGGCCGGCATCGGGCAGAATGAATGTGTCTTGCCCGGCACCATCGGTAATCGTGTTGATGCCGCCGCCGGCATTCACGGTGTTCCAGTATCCGGCGAGCACGATGGTGTCGTTGCCGTTCCCGGTGGCGATGAACGCCATGCCCTGGGTGCCGCTGACGACATTGTTACCATTACCGAGCAGGATGATATCGCCCTGGCCCCCGATGGACACGACATCGTTGCCGTTGCCAAGTGAGACTGCGGTATATCCGCCGGACGCACCGGTAACGGTCACGTTGCCGGTGGTGCCGACCACCGCGTTCAGGCTGCCGCCCAGCGTGACATTCGCGCTGCCGCCGCCCACATTGACGAAGGCGAGGCCGGCGCCGGCGTTGATGAAGTCGGCGCCGCCGCCGCCATTGATGCAATTGAAATAGCCGTGCGCGGTGATCACGTCCTGCCCGCCATTGCCGACCAGGTTGCCAAATCCGCCCTGCGGCCCATTAATATAGTCGAGCGCAGTGACGACGACGCTGGTCGTGCTGTTGGTGGTCGTGGCGCCGTTCTGCGCGGCGGCCAACTGGAAAGTCGTGGTTACGGTTTTGCCGGGCGCGACTTCCGCCTCGGTCGGGGTGAAGGTCAACGCTTGCAGTTCCTTGGTCAGGTTCGCCGGATTGGTGGCGGCCAGCGTGTAGGTGCCGACCCCGGTCTTGGTCAGTCCGGCACCGGACAGTATTCCGTTGGCGTCGGTCGGCGAACCGCCGCTGCCGATGAGTTCGATGGTGAGACTATCCTGCGCGCCGACGTCGGGGTCGCTGATGGTGGTGCTGGCGAACGGATGGATCGGCACGTAATCGACCGTGGTCTGGCCGGCGACGACACCGCTGATGCTCGGCGCAAAATTCTGCGCCACCACGGTGACGTCGCTGCCGCCGTTGCCGTCCGCGGCGACGAAAAACGCGTCGCCGGTATAGTTCCTGGTGGGGTCGAGCTGGAGATCAACAGTGCCCGATGCGGTGGCGAGCGCCAGTTCACCGCCGGCAAGATAGGTGATGCTGCTGGCGTTGACCCCGGCAAGATCGATGACATCACCTGGCAGGAAGCCGTCGATGGTCTGTCCGCTGGCGAGGCCCGCGACGTTGCCGCCGATGGTCCAGTCCGCGCCGGCGGCGAAATCGATCGTGTTGAAGCCGGTGAACTGGGAGCCAATGCCGGTCAACTTGGCGGCGGCCGTACCGCCGAGTTCCAGCACATCGTTGACGAGCGCATTGGCGGCGACCTGGCCGTTGAACACCGCGCCGGGGTCGATTATCAGAGTGCCCGCCTGAGCGCCGAATAATACGGCGTCGGCTTGCGCGCCGGCGCCGGCGTTGGCCCTGCCGCCTGCGATGGTGCCAGCGTTGATCAGCGTTCCGGCACTGACATAAACGCCGATGCCACCGGCACCCCCCGGAATGGTTGGGGTGCCATGGCCGCCATTGCCGCCCGTAACGAAGCCGTTGTTCGTTGCGACTGCGCCGGACCCGATATTGATGCCATTGCCACCGGCGCCGGCGGGGTTGGTGGAATTTCCGCCATAGCCGCCATAGCCGCCCTCGAGATAGCCGTCATTGATGAACGAGGCGCTGGAGGCGAGCGCCACGCCAATGCCACCCGCACCGTCACCATAGGTGCCGCCGCCGCCGTGGCCACCGGTGATGAGGCTGGTATTTATCATCGCGCCACCTGCGGCAACAATGACACCGTCGCCGCCCGCGCCGCCGTCCCGGCCGGCACCGCCGCGTCCACCATTTATAACGTAATTACTGTTGACCGAGGCTCCCGCTGCGATCATCACGCCGACGCCGCCACTACCGCCGTTGCCGCCGGAATAACTCCCGCCGCCCAGCCCTCCGTAGATTCTGCCGTCATTGGCCAAAGTGCCGCTGGACCCGAGCACCACACCGGCGCCGCCGTTGCCGCCGGTGTGACCGTTGCCGCCGCGGCCGCCGGAGATAATGGCGGTCAAGCTCGGATTTCCGAGTGACCCGCCGGCGGCGAGATCGACGCCGATGCCGCCGTTGCCGCCATAGAGATTTCCATTCCCGCCGGCGCCGCCGAGGATCTGGCCGCTGCTGGAAACGACGCCACCGGCCGCAAGCAGAATGCCGATGCCGCCAACCCCGCCATTGCCGGTCCCGCTATTTCCACCGGCGGCGCCGGCAATGGTGCCGGCATTGATGATTGTGCCGCGGGCGGCCATATCCACGCCCGCGCCGCCGGCCTGTCCGGTGCCACTATTTGTATAGGCACCAGCACCGCCGATGACGCTGCCATCGTTCAACAGGTATGCGCCGGCGATTGCGGCATACACGGCAGTGGCACCGCTGGCGGCGGCGTGCACGGCGCCGCCAGCGGTGATGGTGACTTGATCCGCATAGACGCCGGCACCCAAAGTTACCGTGTTCGTGACGGTTGTTGAAATGATGCTGCCGGACATGGTGAATTTTCCTTGTGCAATCGGATTAAAAATTGCGGCATGGCGGACGCACCACCTGCACGGCCGCGCGCCGTGCGGGTGCCTCGCCCTCAGTCATTGCGGTGTTAGCCGCGCCGGGATCGCAGCGGCATGATGCAGGCTATCTACTTGAACTGATGCAGGAGTTGCCATGATACTTGCGCCTAATAATATCGGATTTGGAAGGTCGCGCAACCTTAGGTGGTATGCGCCGCGAACGTTTTGCAAGCCATACGTGTTGGCCAGCCAGGCGGCCCGCGCTCGCAAGACACCGGACGGCGGATGCCGCGTGGACGCAAACCGGCTAGGATCGCCCGCGCGACGGGCCACTCGCACGACAAGGTGATCCATACCGGAGCCGATCAACCGGCCCGCGCAGACGGCTCCATTTTACAACCTGAAGGGGTATTACGGGAGCAACGCTCACGTTATTTCAACATGGGAGGTCAACTACAAGGAATGCACCGCCATTAAAGAATAGATCATTTTAATTCGCGGATGACCGTTTCCTCCAACTTTTTATCAGTCTCATCGCAATATTGCTGCAAGACCGATAGCTCTCCGAAATGTGATGCTGCGAATCCCGCGTGCGGGCGGAATCCGAACCGTGTTGCGCGTCGCCGCTCTTGTCATTCGCCCATATGGCGCTGCACAAGACTGCTCTCGGAACAAGTTTGCCTTGTTGCTGCCCGTGACCAAGCCTTCGGAGTAGGGTTTGGTTGCGTCAGACATTTGGGGCGGGAGATTTTATCATGGCGACAGACGCCAATAAATTACGGGCACTTTACCGGCGCCAGATTCAGCAAATTGCAACTAATCTTACCGAAGGCGTCATCCTGATTGACGTGGACCAGACCATCAGGTGGGCGAACGAGGCGGCACTGGCCATGCACGGCGTCGATCAGCCCGAGGCGCTCGGCCGGACAATCGATGAATACCATGCTAAATTTCAGGTCAAGTTTCGCAGCTACCAATCGGCCGCCGCGCAGACCTCGATCGAAAGCGTGGCCGCGGGCGAGACATTCCGCGATGTTGTCATCGAGGTGACGCCGTTGGGCGGTGACGCGCCGAAATGGGTGCATCGCATCCGGAACCTCGTACTGACCGACGAAGTGGGAAATCCCACCTGCGTGGCGCTGGTGCTGCACGCCGTCAATGAGGCGTTCCAGGCCAGGGGGCAGTTCGCGTCGTCGCTTGAATCAGTGCCGGAACCCGCCGTAATCCTGCGTCTGTCCGATCAGATTGTTGTTGGCGTCAACGAGAGCTTTCTCGAATTGACGGGGCTGGAACGGGGCCGCGTGATCGCACGCGCCATGGCTGAACTCGAGCACGCGGGGAGCGGCGGGCAAGAGGATGACAGCATGGTGGAGCCGCGGGTCGACACGTCGGCACAGGAATGGTCAGTGCGTAGAAGCATCGCACACGCCGCGCCGCTCGGCCATGTCAAGACATGCCTCAAGCTGGCGGACGGCACAAGGCGCCCGGCCCTCATGGCCGGCCAGCCAATCGATTTCGACGCGCAGCGCTGCATGCTATTTACGTTTGTCGATCTCGGCGCGCGCGCACCCGAGTCGACCGCCGCGCAAGACGCCGAACAGACTCTGCGCGCCGAGGCCGAAGCATTGTGCGCAGCCGCACCGGTGCCGCTGCATGTGCTGGATTCGAACATGCGGATCAGCGCGGTGAGCGGTGCGTGGCTGGAATGGCTTGGCTATGCCAGGCAGGGGGTCATTGGGCGCGCGATTGTGGATTTCATGACACCTTCGTCGGCGACCCATTTCCAAACCCAAACGTGGAACATCCTCGGCGATGGCGGCGCCATACGCGATGCGGAGTGTCAGTTCGTGCGCCGGGCGGGCGACGTGGCGGACGCGGTCGTTTCGATCCGCGCGAACCTGGACGACAACGGCGCGTTGCGCCACGCCGTCGCCGCCCCGGTGGATATCACGGCGCGCAAACGCAGCGACGGTCGGTTCGCCAAGCTGTTCGCCCTGGCGCCGGTTCCAATGATCATCCGCCGCATGGATGACGGCCGCATCATGGACGCCAACGACGCCTTCCTGGCGGCCACGGGGCAGACGGCGCAGGCGGTGGTGGGGCACGCGATCGACGAACTCGGCCTGTTCGAGACCCGGGCGCAGCGGCAGCAATTCGAGCAGGAATTGCGCACCACCGGGCGTCCGCGCAACCTGGACGCCCGCATCAAAACCGCCAGGGGCGAGGTGATGGACTGTCTGGTGTCGGCCGAACTGGTGCATGTGTTCGGCCAATCATGCGCGGTGATGGTGCTGCAGGACATCACCGAGCGCCGTCGCAACGAGGTGCAGCTGTTTCAGGCCCTGGAAATGGTGATGAAGGACACGTCGTGGTTCAGCCGTTCAGTGATCGAGAAGCTCGCGAGCGTGCGGAGCCCCGGCGGCCCGAGCGCCCGTTCGGCTGCGGTCGATGACCTGACGAGGCGGGAGCGCGAGGTGCTGGCGCTGGTCAGCCACGGTCTGTCGGACAACGATATCGCCACCAAGCTGGGGCTGACCCGTTCGACGGTGCGCAACCATGTCGCCACGCTTTATAGCAAAATTGGCGTGCACAGCCGCCGAAACGCGATCGTGTGGGCGCGTGATCGCGGCATCAACATTGCGTGGCCGTCGGCCACAGCGGCGAGCCAGGTGAGGCGGCCGGCGGCGCTTTAGGAAGGAAGGCCTTGTTTTATTGAAATAAGAAGCAAATAACTTTTGCTAAGCCTATCGGCCGCCTAAGACTATCTTATTGCGCGCTCAAAGGACTCAATAGACAAAAGTTTTTCGCTTCCTTTTTTGAGAAAAAAGGCCTTGCCGCCTTTGCCGTTTCATTGCAGTTAGTGATCATTTTGCGCTTTCTGCTTCCATCCGCACTAGCACATCTAGTGCCTGTGCTTCAGGCGGCCAATTCCGGATTAGTGTAGTTATCAATGCTCGTTTCGCCAAAACTCAATGGCGGACGGGGGATACTTACCGGGCCTCGCCCACAACGCGCAGGATCAGAAATTCATGGAAGACAAAGGTGTCGTGGGGGACGACGCAAAAGTGCGCGATTCTATCCGGGAGGCCATTAGAAAATTGACGGACGATAAGGGGGCCGACGACGAGGCCCACCCGGCGCCAAGCGCGCACGTTCGCGGCAAGACGAAGACTGCGCGCCAAAAAGAACGCTAAACCTGCGCGCTCTGCTTTCGCCGCCACGCCATAAGGTTCTATGCACATGCTCGCCGCGTGAAATCTGGAGAGCATTGATGACAGTCCGGTCAACCGTCGAAGCCACCATCGTTGAGGTCGCGCGCGAGCATGACAAGGCTTTGCCGCCCCTGACGGATGACTTGCCGCTGATTGACTCCGGACTCGACTCCCTGTGCCTGGCAGTCATCGTCGCCAGGCTGGAGGATGGGCTGGGCGTGGACCCGTTCAGCATGGCGGACGAGGCGGTGTTGCCGGTAACCTTCGGGGAATTCGTCAAGCTGTATGAGGACGCCGCCCATTAGCCTCGGCGACGGTGTTGGCGACGTTATGGGCAAGCGGGCGGTCGACGTCGGGGTCTGCCTGAGCGCATTGTTGGGCGCTGGTGGTGCGCCGGCATCGCGGCGCTTCCTGGCAGACGAAGCAACCCGTGTGGATCTCGCCGCACCGTATCTGGCCTCACTTGGGCGCGCGCGGATCGAGCAGGCGCGTGGCAAGTCGGTACTGATCGCTTTGCCCGGGCAGCTCGCCGCCGCGATGGCCCTGATTGCGCTGGACGGCGTGGCGCGGCGGTTGGTGCTTTGCCCGCCGGATGTGCCGGAAACCCATATGCCGGCGGTTCTGCGATCTGCCGCCGTCGATATGGTGGTCACGGAATGGCCGCTTCCCGGCGGTGGCGCCGCGCGTTGGGATGACGCGGTGGTGGCACCCGGGCCGCCCATGGACGGGCACCCAATGCGGCAGGCGACCGAATGGGTGCTGTTCACGTCGGGCACCACGGGACGGCCGAAGATGGTGTCACATTCATTGGAAAGCCTGGCCGGGCATTTGCGGCTTTCCGCAACGTCAGCCACGCGTTCCGGCGACGGCCCGGTGTGGTGCACCTTTTACGACATAAGGCGCTATGGCGGATTGCAGATCCTGTTGCGCGCGCTGGTGGCCGGTGGCTCGTTGGTGCTGTCCTGCGCGGGCGAGGCGCCCGGCGCATTTCTGGCACGGGCTGCCGCGGCGGGCGCCACGCATTTCCTAGGCACACCCTCGCACTGGCGGCGCGCGCTGATGAGTGAGGCGGCCCACCTGATCTCCCCGTCCTATGTGCGCCTCTCAGGCGAAGTGGCCGACCAGATGATTCTGGACCGGCTGCGTGCCACCTACCCCGGCGCCCGGATCGTCCATGCGTTCGCCGCCACCGAGGCTGGCCTGGCGTTCGAGGTGGTGGACGGGCTTGCCGGCTTCCCGGCAAGTCTCGTTGGGAGTGCCGGCTTCCCGGCAAGTCTCGTTGGGAGTGCCGGCTTCCCGGCAAGCCTGGTCGGGGGTGGGAGCCTGCACGCGGACATCGATGTGCGGGAAGGCGCGCTGCTGGTGCGCTCGGCGCGAACGGCGGCCGGGTATCTCGACGGCACGGTGACACCGATTGCCGGCGCAGACGGCTTCGTGGACACCGGCGACATCGTGGTGCGGCGCGGCGACCGTTACCATTTCGCCGGCCGCCGCGACGGCATTGTCAACGTTGGTGGCCAAAAGGTGCACCCGGAGGAGGTCGAAGCGGTGGTAAACCAGCACCCTGGCGTGCGGATGTCGCTGGTGCGGGCGCGCCCAAACCCGATTACCGGCGCGATCGTGGTGGCGGATATTGTCGTTGCCGGCGACGCGGCTGTAATCGGTGGCGCCGGCGCGGCATTGCTGCAAGACGATGTTCGTGCTTTTTGCCGTGCGCACCTGGCGCCGCATAAAGTTCCGGTCTCCATCCGTATCGTGCCGAACCTGGACATCGCGGCATCCGGCAAGCTGGTGCGCACGCGTGCGTAACGTTGTCGTCACCGGCGGCACACGCGGACTGGGCATGGCGATTGCGCGGAAACTCGCCACGGAGGGCTACCGTGTGATTGCCGTGGCGCGCCAGCAGAACGATCGTTTTTTGTCCTGCGTTCGGGAAACGGACGCTGCCGCGCCTGGCTCGCTGTCGTTTCGCGCCTTTGATCTGAACGATATCGCCGGCATACCGAACTTCGTGGCGTCAGTGTCCGAGGAATTCGGCCACTGGCATGGGCTGGTCAACAATGCGGGGCTGGGCACCAGCGGCATTCTGGCAACGCTGGCCGACCCGCAGATCGAAAGGCTGCTGCGCCTCAATGTGACCTCGCCAATTACACTGACAAAATACGCTGTGCGGGCGATGATGGTTGGCGGCACCGGCGGACGCATCGTGAACATCTCGTCCGTTGTCGCGTCCACTGGGTATAGCGGGTTGTCCGTGTATGCGGCGTCGAAGGCAGCGCTCGTTGGTTTTACGCGGTCGCTGGCGCGGGAAATCGGGCCGCTGGGCATTACGGTGAACTGCGTGGCGCCGGGGTTTGTCGATACCGATATGACCGAGGGCCTGAAACCGGGACAGCGCGAGCAGATCATGCGCCGGAGCGCGCTGCGCCGGCTGCCGGACCCGGATGATGTCGGCGCGGCGGTGGCGTTTCTGGTCAGCGATGCGGCGCGCAATGTTACGGGGACGACGGTTACGGTCGATGCAGGGAATACGGCTTAGGAAGGAAGCCGTTCTTTTTTGAAAAAAAGAATCAAAAAACTCTTACTTGTTTGAGGGCGCACCAAGATAGCAAAAGTTTTTTGGTTCTTTTTTGAAAATAGAACTACTTCCTTCTTTAAAACCTTATCGTCCCGTCGCAAATATCCTGGTACAGTTTTGCATCAATTCGCCGAAAAACTCCCGCCGCCGGATCTTCGACATAAAGTTCATCCCGCACGGCGCCCGGCGCAAAGCCCTCGCGCATCAGCGTGCCCTTTACCGGCTTGAACGTTCCCGTTGTTTCAAGCGCCGCGCAAATCCGCAGGAACAGCGGCCGCGCGTAGGACGGCAGATGTTGCACCAGCGTGGCACGCAAACGGTCCAACGCGAAAACGGCGTCGATCGTCAGGGCCGCCATGCCGGCCCGCCCCTCGGCGCCCGGCACCGCGACGCCATAGACCACGGCTTCTGTTACGCCAGGGCACCGACAGATTGCCTCGGCCACCTCGGTAGTGGAGACGTTCTCGCCCTTCCACCGGAACGTGTCGCCGATCCGATCCACGAAATAATAGTACCCGGCTTTGTCTTGCCGCATCAGGTCGCCGGTGCGAAACCAGGCGTCACCGGGCACGAATACGTCGCGCAGCACCTTTTTGTCGGTGGCGCGCGCGTCGGTATATCCCTCGAACAATCGTGGCCCGGCGTCGTCCGCCGCGACGATGCGGCCGATCGCCTCCCCCACATCGCCCGCGGCACAGCGGATGCAGTGCCCGTTCTGTCCCCGCAGGGGCTCGCCGGACTCGTCGTCGCACGCAATGAGCGCCACGGGAAACCGGTGCGCCAGGAACGACGGAACGCGGCCGATGGCGCCGGGCCGGCCTTCGCAATTGTACAGCGCTACATTGCCTTCGGTTGACGCATAGAATTCCAGGATCTGGGGAATGCGAAAGCGCGCCTGGAAGGCTTCCCATACGTCGCCGCGCAAGCCGTTGCCGAGACACAAGCGCAGACAGTGGCGTGTCTCCGCAGCGCACACCGGCGCCATGACAAGATAGCGGCACAATTCGCCAATATAGAGAAACAGTGTGCAAGCCTGTTGTGCAACGTCATCCCAGAAGCGACGCACGGAAAACCGTTGCCGCAGCACCACAGTACCGCCCTTCACCAGAACGGCCCCGAGGGCTGCCACGCCGCCCGTGCTGTGGTACATTGGCAGGCAGTTGTAGAGTCGGTCCTCGGGCCCGCAATCCATTATGCCCGCGAACCAGAAGCTCCATTCCAGCACGCGGTAGTGACTGACCCGCGCCGCCTTCGGCAGCCCGGTTGTTCCGGACGTAAAGATAAACAAAGCCGTGTCGCGGGCCAGGACGGATGGTAGCGCATGCGGGTCCAGCGCGTGCGTTGAATACCGGCTGCGATCCATGCATAACCAAGCAGGTTCGACTGGCAGTGTTGTGCCGTGTTGCCAGCACTGGATGTCGCTTGGAAGTTGATCCCGGAAGGCTGCAACGTTCTGCACGTATTCAGGCGCCACGATAATGTGATGTGGCCGCGTGGTTGTGATCGCGTGACATAAAGCGGCGCCGGTCAGGTGCGTGTTGATGAGTGCCGTCACCCCGCCGACCTGCACAATTCCAAGCCAGACAGCCAGGTAATCAGGAGAGTTCGGCATCAGCAGGCCCACGACATAGCCTGGTTTCATATCCTGTTGGTGCGCCCAACGCGCATACTGATTTTTCCGCCCCGCCAGGGCGGCATACGTCACGCTATCAGATTCTGTTTCGAGCGCGCTGTGCGTACCGCGTGCTTCGGCAAGATTGTCGAGCAAAACGGGAAGCGTGTTGCCGCTGCTGCGGTCCAGGGAGGCGATGTTTCCCAGGGCGCGTGCCCAGGCCGCCGTCGACCTGCTCCCGCGCGAAGACCCCGGATCCACGTTCCATTCCCTCCTTGCATCACCCATTCGCCGCCACACTTAGTGTCCGCCCGCAAAGTAATCAAAAGAAATCAATGATTTGGGAAGGCAGAATGCGCCGTTCTGAAAAAAAAGTAACCAAACGACTTTTGTCGCTTTGCCTGCACAAATGCCTGGGTCCTGGGCCGATAATTCGGGGATTGCATCAGGAGCAAAGCCTGAAGCAGAAATACCAGGGTGTCTGATGCAAATGCACCTCCGGACCGGGCAATGGGATCGTGCCGGAATACCGCAGATTGAGAATAACTTGGCTTGCACTACTCAGACTGATGCTGCCGGCTCTACCTGGGATGGCGGGAGTGCCGCTAATTCGTTCCTTGTCGATTGGACAGGTTTGGCGCCGGGCGCGCCGCCGTCCGCCAACATGCCGCGCAACGGAAAGGTCAAGAGATTACACGAGCCATGACGATGGGTACCCGAGTGAGCGCCAGGACCGGATTGTTTTATGCTCCGAGCGCCCGGATTTCTCGCCGACAAACTCGCAAATTCTACCGAGTTCGTATTGATCATAAGATTTCGTATCGTTGTCAACTTCGTGTCGCTGTCTGCCGACCTTGGTTTTAGCCTGATCGCTTATGAGACGTGCGAAGCTTATTTCGAGGTAACTGGAGACTTCCTTGTTGCTACACAGCCTGCCCCTGGACCGCTCCGAGCTAAGCAGCCTGTCTTCCGACGAGCCCTCGTTCGAGACGACGATTTTCAAACCACTGTCATTGCGACATTGGACTACGGTGATCGTCTGTTTAGACCTCGTTGGCGCAACGGCGCTAACGCTGGGCCTGCGTGGTTTCTCGTTGCAGGGGCGCGAACTTCTCCAACTCGCCGGCACTCTTGCAGCATCGATTGCAGTTTGGCTTGCCGCGGCATCCTCTCAAGGGTTGTACAGGCGCACCACCGTCGTGGCCGACCGCGGCACATTGCTCAAGGCGGTCACCACATGCGCGATCGGCTTTGGTGCAGCGCTTCTGGTTGCGCTTGCGGCCAATGCCAGGCACGACGCTGCTGCGCGCGCGGAAGTTGCCATGACATGCGGCGCCACCGCCTGGGTGGTTGTCGCGCACGCAGGGTGGCAAGCCTGCCTGCGTTCGTTCCTGCGTCGCGGCTATTGCCTGGATCGCGCGCTGGTCCTGGCCGGTTCTGCCGCGGCGGCGCGATATGCCGCGTCCGCGATTGAGCGCCGGCATGACGGGCGCATTCGCGTCGCTGCCAGTGCGCCGATCCCCGACGCCGCAAGCAGCCCCAGATTCGCCTGGATCGCGGAGATCGTGCACAGCAAGATGGTCGACCGGATCGTCATCGCCGATTACGATACGGATTGCGACAACTACAATACCATTTTGCCGGCGCTGATGCGTTTCGGTGTCGATGTCACGGTGGTTCCCGCGAGCGAGTTTTTCGGCATGTTGCCCGTTCGCCTCACCTCTGACGGGCGCGTCGCGGCTGATGTCGTCGCGACCTGGCCGCTCAGCTCCGGCGAGGCTTTTGTAAAGCGCATCGAAGACATTCTCGTTGCGCTGGCCGCATCGCTGGTCAGCGCGCCGGTTATCCTGCTCATCGCGCTTGTCATTAAACTCGACAGCCCAGGCCCCGTGCTCTTCTTTCAGAGAAGGATCGGGCTGCGCGGAACCGTGTTCCACATTTGGAAGTTCCGCACCATGTACCATCACGTTGCAGATGGAAACGCGGGCGCGCAGACCAGCCGCGATGACCGGCGCGTGACACGCGTCGGTCGTTTTCTGCGCCGTACCAGCCTGGACGAAATCCCACAGTTGATGAATGTTCTTCGCGGACATATGTCGATTGTCGGTCCGCGGCCCCACGCGTTAGGCATGAAGGTGACGGGACGAGACATGACCGACATTGCCGAGGGCTACAACGCCCGCCACATGATGAAGCCCGGAATCACCGGCTGGGCCCAGGTGAACGGCTGCCGCGGAGAGATAGATTCTGAACGAAAACTACGTCGCCGCCTGGCATTGGATTGCCACTACATCGAAAACTGGTCATTGCGCCAGGATGCGCGCATTATCTTTCGAACAGCGGCGCTCATTGCGTTTGACCGCCATGCCTATTGAAGCCCGCTCGCTACAGGCGCAAACATTCACTCCCCATCGATCAGGCAAAGCACGATGAACTATATTGAGCCACCGCCGGCTCGCGATTATCCATCTCCCCTGCCGCAGCATGGCGGCGCTGGCGAGCTGGATATTTGGCGGCTGGTGCGAATACTCGAGCGTGGTCTGCCGATCTTGTGCGGCATGCTGATCCTGGGCCTGTGCCTGGGCGTTGTGGCACTGCGCTATTTGCCGCCACGCTATACGAGCTCGGTGTCCATCCTGATTGATCCGAAGCGGCCAGGGTCGTTTGGAGAAGATGGCCAATTCGCCAATTTGTTTGTTGACAGCTCTAAAATCGCCGATGTCGAGTTGCTCCTGGTGTCGTCGCAGTTACTCGGGAGGGTGGTCGACGAGGAGCACCTGGCGGACGACCCCACGTTCGGCGATGCGCAACCATCACTCCTGGGGCGATGGCTGCCCTTTCTGACATCTAAGCTTCCCCTTAATACGCCAGAGGCGCGCCATACGCGGGCAGTCTATCGGCTGAGCAAAATGATCCATACCGCCCGCGCAGGCGTCACCTACGTCATAAATCTCGACGTGACCGCGCGATCTCCAACGAGCGCGCAACGCTTGGCGATGGACGTGGCAAATGCGTATCTGAATGACCAGATTCAAACCAAGTCGGATGCCGCGCGGCGAGACACCGCCTGGCTCACCAATCAACTCAAGGACCAACGGTCTGATTTGATAAATAGCGAGGCGGCGGTCGAATCCATCCGCAAGAAATACGGCGTGCTGGCGCCCAATGGTGGCCCGGAAACGACAGTCGACCGGCAGGCGATCACCCAGGTGAACGAAGATTTGGTCAAGGCGCAGGGAGACGTTGCCGTAACCGGGGCAAAATACCAGCAGGCTTTGCATCTTATGCGCAGCGGCGGAAGCGTCGAGGGACTCTCGGATATCGATACGTCAAAGGTTATTAGCGAATTGCGCAAGCAGCAGGCCGAAATCAACAGTCGCCTTGCCGAAATGTCATCACGATATTCCTCAAGTTTCCCTGAGCGCCGGCAGGCCGAAAAGGATCGCGATGCGGTGAACGGGCAGGTCCAGCTCGAGGTTTCCAGAGTGCTTGAGATGCTCCGTAACGATTATCAGACGGCAGTGACCAAGCGCGACACACTCCAGCGGGAACTTGCCGGCCTGGTCGGCCGTGTGAGCGCGACTGACAGCGCCGAAGGACGCGTTGAGTTGCGCGAGGCTGAACGGGTGGCGGAGGCCAATCGCACCGCCTACGATGCCTCGCTTGCGCGCCTACGCGAGGTCGAGCAGGCCGGCACACGGCAGGACGTGGAAGCCAGGATTATATCCGAGGCGGCCCTGCCTGAATCGGCTAGTTCTCCCAAGGGCGTTATTTGCCTTGGCGCGGGTGCAGGGCTCGGCCTGGTTGCCGGCCTGGGTCTGGTATTCTTGTTCCCCTACCATCGCAACCGAATCATTGATTCGGAGAGCGCGGAACAGGCGTTTTCCCTTCCCGTTCTGGCTATGGCGCCAATTCTCGGGAAGTCCGATCTGAGCGTTGGGTCAACTCAGTTGACAATCACTGAGTATCTACTCGTGAAGCCCGTTTCGCGATTTGCGGAAAGCCTCCGGCTGCTTCGGCTTCATTTACGCATCACCGGGAAGGGTGGGCCGAAAATCATTCAACTCACCTCCGCTGTTCCAGGTGAGGGCAAATCGACCATGGCGGCCAGCATGGCGATATCGGCAGCGGTAGCAGGTGTGCGCACCGTCATTGTCGATCTCGACTTCCACCGTCCATCAATCGGCAAGATCTTTTCCGGCCAGCAAAGCAGGGGCGTATTTGACATCCTCCTTGGGACGTCTCCGAAGGATGCAGCACTGGCGCGACACGAAACCTTGCCGCTGTGCATAATAGACGCGGGCTCCGTGGGCGAACCGCGTACCGGAATGATAGAAAGTGCCAAACTCCGTACGCTCATCGAGGATTTGCAACAACAATTTGACTTGGTGATCCTGGACTCTCCACCAATCCTGGCCATCAGCGACCCGCTATTTATTTCTGGAATCGTAGACGCAACAATTATGGTGGTTGCCTGGGGCTCCACGCCGCAAAAACTGGTCGACGAAGCGCTCGGCGCTTTGCGTGCCTCGAACGCGCCCGTCGCGGGCTTGCTCCTGAACAAGGCGAATTTCGCAAAGGCCGGGAAATATGGCGTCGGCTATTACGTTTACGCGGGGTATGGCACTGCCGCATAGAAACCTGAAAGGCCCGGCATCAGATCGCCGCGTTCATACAGGCGACAAGACGGGTAACGTCATCAGCGGTTGACTCGCCACTCGTAATACATGCGCGAATGACCGGACGGCCCTCGAACTCCGCCACCGAAATCCAGGCAATGCCGGACATGACAACGGCGCGCGCAATTGCCTGTGGATCGAAATCTTCGGATGGAGGCACCACACACAGCACTGCCATGGATGACCTGTTCACTCGTTTCCAACCGCTCGCAGTCAATTGGCTGCTTAGCATTTCGGCAAGAGCGATTGAACGTTCCACATGCAGCGCATATCCCCGCCACCCCGCAGTCGCGAGCGCCAGGAACAATCGCAGGCCGGAAAAACGTCTCGACCACTGAACAGACGTCACGTATGGATCAAGTGTTGCGTGGTTCGACGGCATGCATGCCATGACAACTTGAAACGCGTCGGATAGCACAGCGGGGTGGGACGTCAGCAACAAGCCGCAGCCCATGGTCGTTGCCAACCATTTATGAGCGTCGATTGTCACAGAGTCGGCCGTTTCAATACCGCAGAGCAGACCGCGCAGTTTATCTGAAACGACCAAGGCGCCTCCCCAGGCCGCATCGACATGATACCAAATTCCATATTGGCGCGCTATGTCGGAACATTGGACTAATGGATCGATCATCCCGCCACCGGTTGTGCCCGCGGTTGCCGCCACCATGATAGGAACATGGCCGGTCGCAATGTCGTCAGACAAACATTTCGCTAACCCGCCCGGATCCATTCGCCCCGTGCCATCCGTTCTGACCAGCCTTACGGCAGCGCGCCCAATGCCCGCTTGATGGGCAATCTTTAACCATGCCAGGTGCGATTCCCTGGAAACATAGATAACCGGCAGACCGCTGAACGCGCGCGCGCCGTTCATTGCGAAGTCAGGGTTTGCACGCGTCAAGGCACAGATGGTTGCGGTGAAGTTCGCTTCCGTACCGCCCGTTGTGAAATGCCCGGCGCTGCCGGGCGGCAACCCGGCGCGACGCGCAAACGATCGGATGACATGTGCTTCGAGCTCGACTGGAAAGGGCGAAGTGGTTGCGGTCGCTAATTGGGGATTGAATACTGCGGTGATTCGGTCGGCGCACTGCGCCGGAAAGGTAGGCGTGGGGTTGAAGAGCCCAAAGTAACGCGGGTGATTGATGTGAACAATACCATGTTCCATCCGCTCGATTGTCCACTCGAGCATTTCTTCGAGGCTTCTCGTCTCCTCAAAATCAAATTTGGCCAATTCGGCCGCGAACTCCAGCCGATCAGTCGTGGATGTTACGGATCCGTTACGCACACGCTCATCGGCGCGCGCCAAGCGCTCCGTCAGCCTGTTGTCGATTCGCTGCCGGTCCTCGCCCGACGGGAATAGAAGCGAGTTGTCGGCTATAGCCTCAGACGACGGTAGCGGCCCACTTTGTCCAACCAAACCGGCGTTAACGCCGGCCCGTTCGCCCAGGCAGGACTCGTCGGACAAAGCTGCAACTCAGTTGAGAAGAACGGGAGCCGCGCCTACAAGTATGTCCCGAAACGCGTCCCACAGTGGGCAGATGCGATCATCCGGCCTCAGATGACGGCTGAGTGCGCCGTGACCGACTTCATCATCGCTATCGAATCTAATGTGTTCAACCAGGAAGTGCTTGAACGCCTGCAACGAGGGATGATCCCAATCCTCTGCCTGAAGCATGGCCCGGAATACACGTTCCAGCCCACCATCCTCATAACTGGCAATACTAAGGGCCCTGATTTCGGACGGCATACACCGGATCTCCGCCAGATACGATGCTCCCAGGCGCTCAATCCTTTGCCGCACCCGATGATCGATGTCGGAAATGGTCAATAGCCGACGCATGAACTCGTCATGATTCATTTTCTCCCCATGGGCCGCAACGCCGGGGAATGGCGATAAATTAGCGGTGTCGCATTCGCCCTCGTAGAGCTGAAGCAATTTCACGTCATCGGGATTAAGGTCACGTGCCAACTCCAGGTTTTCACGGAACTGAACGGAGAAATAATAATACGCCCAAGCAACCGAAACGAGATCAGACCTGGTTAACTCCGACCAATTCAAGCTGCAAATATCCTCGATGGTCCGCTCGTAGCGGTGGATAGTAATAAGCTTCACTGTCGATCCTGATTTGAAAGCTCCGAAGAGCGAGCACGGGAATTAATTGTACGAAACGTAGCTGACTCCCATCGGCGACCCGCATGACACTAATAAAGCCGCTTAGTACGGGAGTCCCACTTCGTTAAGTGATCTTGTTTATAGCGTACTAGGCAACGGCACGCAACGAGCTTGATGAATGAGCCATCAAATAACCTTGAGAGCACTGCATCCCTTCCCAACCCCTTGCGACCACATCGTCTTGTGGATCAACTTTCCGTGACATACGAGTGGACAGGACACGGTAATCTATACTGCGACCCCGCTGTCATTGCAGGTCCTGTGAGGTTTGCATACCTAAGCGATTATGCTCTTTGACGTGCAAGACTGATCGGTTATAATTCGTAATGCAGATCATAGACCCCTACCCGATGCGGACCGAGACATTAGCCGTACACGGCGGCTATGCCCCCGACGCGGAGTCGCGAGCGGTTGCGGCCCCGATCTATCAAACCGTTGCCTATGCGTTTGACAGTGCCGAGCATGCCGCGGCGCTGTTCAACCTGGAAGTCGAAGGTCATCGATACAGCCGGATCAGCAATCCTACCACCGCGATACTCGAGGCTCGAGTCGCTTTACTGGAGGGGGGAATCGAAGCGCTCGCGGTGAGTTCCGGCCAGGCCGCCTTGCACTACGCGCTACTGAACCTCGTGACGCCGGGCCGCAATATCGTCGCGGCGCCCCAGCTATACGGCACCACGCACACACTGTTTGCCCACTTCTTCCCAGCCCTCGGCATTCAGGTGAAGTTTTCTGCAAGCGACAACGCCGCCGATATCGCGAAGGCAATTGATGATAACACACGGGCTGTTTTTTGTGAAACCGTCGGCAACCCCGCCGGGAATATCTGCGACGTGGAAGCGATCGCATCGCTTGCTCATCGAAATGGGCTTCCCTTGGTCGTTGATAATACGGTCGCAACGCCGGTCTTGTTGCAGCCAATTGACTATGGTGCGGACATCGTCGTGCATTCACTGACGAAGTTCCTTGGTGGCCACGGCGCAACCTTGGGTGGTGTCATTGTGGACAGCGGCAACTTCCCCTGGGCACGCCACGCCGAGCGGTTTCCGATGTTCAGCGAACCCGATGCCTCCTATCATGGATTAGTCTACACGGAGCATTTCGGTGGCGCCGCCTACATCGCCAGGTGCCGCAGCGTGTATCTACGCGTGACAGGCGCTACACTTTCACCATTAAGCGCTTTTATGTTGCTCCAAGGCATCGAGACTGTCGCGCTTAGGGTCGACCGGCACGTTGAGAACGCCCGGCGCGTTGCATCGTATCTCCGATCCCATTCTCGGGTAAGCTGGGTTAATTATGTGGGGTTTCCCGAGAATCCCTATTATGCCCTCACTCGTAAATATCTTGGCGGCCGGGCTTGCTCGATTCTAAGTTTTGGCATGCACGGAGGATCGCCGGCGGCAATGCAGTTTTATAACGCATTGAAATTGATAAAACGCGTTGTTAATCTTGGCGACGCGAAATCGCTTGCCTGCCACCCTGCTTCAACCACTCATCGCCAGATGTCGCCCGAGCAGCAACGCGCCGCCGGCGTAACGCCGGAAATGATCCGCCTCAGCATCGGCCTCGAGCATGCCGACGATATTATCGCCGACCTGGATCAGGCATTGGAGACCTCAAACATGCGGCGCCACGATGAGCTCGCGGCTGTCTGCTCATGATAAACACACCAGGCGAATTGGCGCCATCGTACAACTCGAGCACCACAGGCACGAGCCGGCTTTGCCAGTGTGAAGCGGTCACCATCGCGCTCGTCAATAACATGCCCGATTCAGGTCTTCAGGCAACCGAACGTCAGTTCTGCGCGCTGCTGTCCGCAGCATCCGTTGGTATGCTTGTGAAATTGAAATTTTATTCCATACCCGGCATATCACGTTCGAACTCTGCGCGTTCGCATGTCGAACGCTATTACGAAGATTTCATTGATCTGCAGCACAATCCGCCTGATGGCCTAATCGTTACCGGAACCGAGCCCGGTGCCAGATGTTTGAGTGATGAGCCGTTTTGGCCGTCGCTTCGCTCGCTTATCGAGTGGGCCGATAGCAACGGTATTCCTAGCATTTGGTCGTGCCTGGCTGCGCATGCGGCTGTGCTGGAAATAGATGGCATCGAGCGATACCCGCTTGGCGGCAAGCTTTCAGGTCTGTTTGAATGTCAGATCCGCCCACACAAGCACCACATCCTGCATGGCTTGCCGACAAGGTGGCGCGTTCCTCATTCGAGGCTATACGGCCTCCGCGAAAACGCGTTGCTGTCAGGAGGGTACACCATTCTGTCGCATTCCCGCGACGTTGGGCCCGATATATTTCTTCGCCAAGGCCGTGCCCTGCATCTCTTTTTTCAAGGACACCCTGAATATCGGGCCGCAACCCTAATGAGCGAGTATCGCCGTGATGTCGGCAAGTTCCTGAACGGCGAAAGAAGCTCATACCCTGCGATGCCCGTCGGTCAGCATAGCGCGGACGTTGCTTCCAAATTCGCAAGGATCGCAGACCGCGCGATCCGCAAGAGGTCGCCCGACGCGCTGGCGGCATTTGATGCAATCGTATCTGAAACGACGCTCGAAGATTGCTGGTCGCGCGAGGCGCGGCGGATATATGTCAATTGGCTCACCTATGTTTCAGACCGGCGCAATTATCCTGCTTCGCAGAGCCAACTTGGCATGGCGGCCCCGGAGTCTTCGCAAGTTGTAGCAAGCACCATTACCATGACAAACGCTGGCTAAAAGCACCGATGTCGCAGACAGTTGATGAACATGGCTGGATTGGCAGTTCAGTCCCCCGAGATATTGCTTCCAATATAAGGAACGCCGCGGACAGAAGTCGGTACGTTACGTCTGCTCGTCAGAGCGTGACTGCGCAACGAACCAGGGCCGCCTCGAATATGGGGCATTCATCCTCGGCCGTTAGCAAGGGTTCCAACGGAGTTCGAAGGCGCCTGATACGTCCGAACGATCTTGAAGAGGTGGCTCGCGTTCTCCATTCGGGTTTTCCCGGAAGGCCAGCTGAAAGTTTCCTGGGCGCCCTGCATCGCTTGGCTTTGCGGTCAGACCCCGAAGTATTCCCACCACTCGGGTTCGTCATTGAGGCCGGATCCGAAATCGTTGGTGTGTTGCTGACAATCTTTTCCGATGTGTCGGAGACTTCCCCCCCGGCTGTTAGGTGCAACATGTCGTGTTGGTATGTGGCACCCCAGTTCCGCATGTATGCACCGTTGCTGCTGCTGGGGCTTGGCCACAATCCAGCGGTGACGTTGATCAACGTATCCCCTGCGTCTTGGACGGTCCGGACGATCGAAGCGCAGGGATTCAGCCGTTGTAGCCAAGGCGCGTTTGCCGGTGTACCCGCCATTGTTGGGTTATCAAACAAATTGAAGATACGTCATGCATCGGAGGCCGCGTATGTGGATGCTGGCTTAGCGCCGCACGAAGTTACACTGTTGCGCGACCATGGGGAGTACGGCTGCGTCAGCTTGATCTGCACAGACAACGGGAGATCATTTCCACTCGTCGTCCGACGTTTCGTCTTCAGGCGCTTCCCGGTACCATGTGCCCGATTGATCTATATTAGGGACATCGAGGACCTAAGCAGGTTCGCCGGCCCGATCGGCAGGTTTCTTGCATTGAGGGGCATGTTCTGGATGTGCGCCGCCACACCCGCGCCGCTACGAAACATACCTGGCAAATTTATCCCTGAAAAATTTCCAATGTACTTTAAAGGTCTGGCGCGCCCTAACCACGGCGACCTCGCATATACCGAAACCGCGCTGCTCGGCTTATAATCCGCGTCAGGAATACAACTAACCATCTATGATGCGCGGTGCACTTGTAAAATCCTATCAGGCCGGCCAGCTTCTCCGCGCAATCCAGCCAAAACTCCCTGTCCTCCCGCAATCATGTTGCCAACCGAACCGCTCGCAAAATACACCGCTAGGTGAACAAACTGCATCATAGTCGACCAGGCAAGCCACCGGCTGTGTCGTGCTCGAACAAATAAAATCCGATTGCGGAACTCTAAATACACCGACAGGCGTGACTTTCCCGCACGCACACTCGCGCTACCAATCGTTGTACCGCCTTTATGCGGAACTATCGATTGATGCGCGTAGCCCAGCGCCCCCACGTCTTTCGCCCGGCACCCCCATTCCATATCCTCGAAGTAAAGAAAATAGCGCTCGTCCATAAGGCCAATGCGTTCAATAAGATCCCGCGTGACATACATTGAAGCACCGGACGGCGCGTCCAACATGGGCTCGATAATATCCGGGTTGATGTTGTTTTCCGTTGGCGAGTCGCCAAGGCCTATTGCGGCGGTGCTTGCCGTCAACCTGCTCCATTTCAGCCCGCGACAGCAAAAAACCGCAGCTTCACTCGACCCCGTTATCCGGCTGCCAACCATGCCCTTGTTGCGCTTGGCTGCGTAATCAGCAAGTTCACACAGCGCGGACGCGGTTGGCTCGGTGTCCGGATTGAGAATCCACACGGCCCCCCAGCCAGGCGTCAACAGCAACGGACGCAAACAGGCGTTGATGGCGCCAGCATAACCCAGATTTTCGTGCATAATCACCAAGTGAACACGTGTTTCAGGCTTCGCGGCATGACGCATCAGGCTGAAAGTTTGAGTGCTCAAATCAGGGAACAGCCGCATCAACCTGTTGGCATCGTGGTCTGCCCGGCAGGGACTGCCCGGCGCCAGCAAGGCGGCCTGCAATGCGGCGGCACCCTCGGCGCCCCCGTTCTCTGCAATAAACACATCGAATGTCGGCGCGGCGTGCAATTGCGCCAACGCACGCAAACACCCAACAACGTCGGCAGCATTATGGAAACCGACTATAATGACCGCCACGCATATTGAGCTTGTCCCGCGCCCGCCCGCCGAATAATGCGCGGCCACAGGTGCAGGCACGACGGGCCGGGGTACATCAACGTTGAACGAATGCGTATCACGCCCTTCGTCCAGGATGTCAGTCATTGCAAATGTCCATTCGCCCAACGTGCAGCGCCGACCAGCAATCGGACCATACCACGACGCGGACTCCCGTGCAGCGAACAAAAGCAGACATCATCACAAAAGCGGTTTTGTCGCAGATCTGCCCCGATAACGAATGAGCGACGACGGCAAATGGAACTCAATGAAACCGATCCCGTATGGTGCGCAACCACGGCAAAAGGTGGATTGATACGGGTAACAGTTCAGGGCGCATGTTGCCGGGAGCTATGCGGTCGTAAATATCTTCGGCCAGCACGCGGTTGTTGCTGCGTCCATGCGCCAGGAATATCGCAGTGTGGCCGCTTGAGCGCGCCACGTTGAGCGCGTCTTCCGTCGCATCAGCCTCGTGACCGTAGGGTATTGCCAGGTACTTCACTGCCTGCCCCGTCAGCTGCCGCAGCATCTCTCGGCTGACGCGGATTTCCGTGTCCAGCTCCTGCTGCGACAATGCGCGAAAAAAAGTGTGGGTCAATGAGTGGTTCCCGGCCGCCATACCGAAATTTCGCAGCTGCAGGAGGTCTGCACCCTCAATAAACATTTGGGATTGACGCCGCAGGTCCCTCTCTTTTGCGCCCAATCGTTGGCAAAGTTGCATTTTCAGGTCTTTGGTTTGTGCATATGTCAAAGTAGGAAGGTGGGCCAAAATAAGCTCAGCCGCCGACGATTTCGTGCCATGCGGCGCGCCCAACAATGCAGCGACCTCCCTGCCACCGAGTTCAACGACCGCTAAAGACAACAAATTATCCAGCGGAAGGGCTTCGCCTGCAACGCTATGAGGGTTTATGAACCAAATCGACTGAGCGTTGACTTCGCGCAGGACTGGACCACCGACATCGATGACCGATTTGTATACATCGTCAAACGTGATGAGGAGAGGCCGCTTGGGCAAATTCCCGCGGGTGAGGTCGCCGGGCGCTATCAAGTCAAAATTCCTGGCGAAATACCGCACATGCCGCCGGAAAACGTCGGGATCGGTGTTGACGCTGATCTGGTCTGTCCACGGGCTCTTCGCAGCAGATAGATTGTGATACACCACAATTGTCGGTGCGGGGCCCGTACGCGCTCGCCGTGGCAACGTATGCCTGCTGTTTTGCCCAGCCAAATCGCCACTCCGGGCTAGTGAGACTGGATATTTGGCTTGGCCGCGCACGGCAACCATCGCGCCTAACCCGGGCGCCGCAAAGGACTCAATGCGAGATTGCCGCGTTTCGCCGGGCCAAATCTCATCCCGCCCTTCTATCGTTTCCACCAAATCCTTCACATCATCATCAACCAAATAGGGCGATGCCAGCGATCCAGGCCGTGGTATCCGCCGCCGCCTATACATTTCGCCACGTTTCTTCATCGGAGTACGATTGTCAATGAACAATGTGAGGACTAGCGTCTTTCTCCCCCGAACCATGCACCATCATCGCAAAAAGATGAGATGACATACTGTCAGCTGCAAAGTAGACATACACTGCAATCAGCGTCCCGTTGCGCCGTTAGGTTCCAACCCCGTGCCGGAGTGTTACATTTTGAGACTACGCCCTCCGAGATCCGAACGCACGCGTCTCCCGAGTCGCAGTGCCACCAACGAAGCTACTCAACCCGCCTCATTCGATTTCGAATGATTGTGAGTTTGTAGAAGATGGGGAGACTGGCCGCCCGAGCACCGGCTGAATCGTGTCAAGTCATGGGGCAGATGCGGGTGCGGTGCACCCATACGGCTTCGACTCCCTCTGGCGGCTGGGCGATTTGAAATTCTGCCGTCGATCATGCGCGACGTCCTAACACATTCAACGTTCCAAATTGTCCGCGTGATGGGCGCAGCGCCTTCTGATGCAGCCTTAAAGAACTCCTATGTCCACTGACGCCATTATACGATCTGCCGGCCGCCTTACCTCCAAATCTGTCACAGCGCCCGCGTTTCGGTTACCATTACTACCAATGTTGCTGGTGCTCGCGACGATGCTGCCGCAGGGACTGAACATCCGGCCGGCGGGATTGCTTTTGACCGCTCCACGCATCGTTCTCCTTGCATCATTGCCGATAATCTTCACTCGCCTGGCACGAAAATTTTCCAGCCGCGCACTTCAATTCTGCCCATGCGATGCGATGGTTCTGGCGGCGTCCTTTTGGATGTTCATGTCGATCTGCATAACGCGGGGAATTGATCGCGCAATCGTTGGATCCGGCGTCATGATCCTTGAACTCTGTGGTGGATACTTCTTAATCCGATCGAGCGTCAACCTCCCTGGCGGTGCGGTTGCGGTTGCGCGATTCTTAGTCTACGTTGTCGCAGCAGACGGCGTTATTTCCGTGCTCGACGTTCTTACCGGTCACGCTTATATTCAGGATCTGGTTGATTCCATCACCGGATATAATCAGGTCTGGAATTTAGACTATCGACATGGATTTATGCGAGCGCCCGGCATGCAGGAGCATCCAATTCTACTTGGAACTGTCTGCGCCTTCGGCGGCCTTCTGGCCTTGGCATTAATGCGGGGAGTGGAGCGCGTCACATTGGGAGGTGCTTGTACGGTCGGTCTGCTTGCGGCTGATTCTTCCGCGCCAATCTCGGGATTTGCACTTGGGTGCTTGTGCCTCGGCTACCATCGCCTCATGGTCAGCTTCCGCTGGCGATGGCAGCTGTTGGTGGGGGCTGGAGGTTTGTTGCTTGCAGCACTGTTCTGCGTGCATCCTGCACCGATTTCGTTCCTGATACAGCACGCCACTTCGAACCCAGTTGACGGCTTTTATCGCATGTACATTTGGAGCCTTGTTGGTCCGCTTGTGTTAGCAAACCCTTTGTTTGGGCTTGGTTTTGAAAGCGATTGGGCCGAGAAATTCGGTGCTGTCAATACTATAGATTCGTTTTGGCTGTGTTCCTCGGCTAACTTTGGCATTCCTGCGGCGCTTCTGTTCGCGTTGGTGCTGCTCACGGCTTGCATTCGCCCGGTGCGGCAGATGGGCCGATTGACTGAAGCGGACGGAAATCTCGGTCGAATACTGGGAATAATAGTTTTTCTCTACTTATATGTTGGCTTTACGGTTCATTTTTGGGGCTGCACTTGGATCCTCATTGGAATTTTTGCCGCTTTGCGCGTGAATCTCGGGGAACTCTCTAAATTGCACAGCCAAACCGCCGTTGCAAAAGGTGGTCCCATGCTGTACGCACGGACCACTTAATACGGTCAAGCGCGAGGTAATTTGCAGGACAAGCACAAGTCGCTCCAGTTGCGCGCACTGCGGGAAGCTGGATTGCTAATTAACCAATTCAGGTAGGACATGGATACATCATACTATCGACACGTTCGCAAAGACATCTCACCGCTTCTGCCGCCTACCGCAACATGTATCTTGGACGTAGGCGCGGGCGCCGGTTGCACGTTGGCTTGGTTGAAGTCGCGTTACCCCGAATCCCATACGATTGCGCTCGAAGGCAACGCGTCGAACCTTAATGAGCTTCGACGAAACGCTGATGAAACACACATAGTGGATCTCAACAGCACACTACCTGACATTGTTAGCCCCGACCTCGTCCTCGTTCTCGACGTGCTCGAGCATCTTGTCCGACCAGACGAGGTGCTTCGGCAGCTAACGGAACGAATGGCGGACGGCGGGACTGTAATCTTCTCTTGCCCAAATATCGCTCATCGTTCGGTTTCAGTACCACTTCTGCTGTTTGGCCGATTCGATTACCAGGATGCCGGCATACTTGACCGGACACATTTGCGCTTCTTTGTGCGGAGCTCAGCGCTTGCTCTCATGAATCAGGCCGGTCTTACCGTGCAGCGTGGCGTCAGGGTCGGATTGCTTGGTCCTCGCACGCGGCTACTAGACCGTTTTACATTTGGAACGCTGCGCGACCACCTTACCACGCAATTTATAATGGCCGGCACGCGCGAAGCGCCCGGTGTAAAGCAAACAAGGGTGCGTTGGCTCGCAGGCTGAAGGTTGCCCCAGTCCAAACAAAGCATGCTTGACCTCCATGTAGCCTCCGCAGGTTCGACCCGCCAGCGGATAATATGGTCTCGCAATATCAAGTCGTTGTCATTCGTAACGATTTGTCCAAACCTTCGACCTTAGCTCGGCCTTTAGTAATGAGAAAGGCATTTGTGCCTGGAGCGCGGCCATGCACAAGGGCTGTCCCATCGAAGTAATATTCGTCGCATCCAAGGGATGAAAGCAGCACATCACACCTTGGATCTCATGATAATCCTAAATCATCAGAATTGGCTCGCATCGCGTCAACGTCAATACCGCCCCCTTCAGAGCCCGATATTCGGCACCTTGCAGGTCAAGCTTGATGAAAATGGGATCGAGTTGCTGCATGTCGATGGTAGTCACAGGGCAGCATATCTTCCGTTCTGAAAGCTTGGTGGCGTCAAAGAACATCATCCTGCTGGTGTTAATCCACTCCAAGGCGGCGTTACGATCGATTGAAGCCAATGCATCAAATTCGACTCCGCGGTATAACGGGATGAATAAATTCAATTCCCCTTCCTCGTCACCGAGCGCGACGGGCAGAACTCGTAGGCGTGGATCATCCGAATAACGGCGCGTTATTCTAGCCGCCAGACCTGGGTTTGGCTCAAAGGCAACAATCTCCGCTGTTGGCCGAAATAGGCGGATCGACTGAATGGACTGGCCCATGTTCGCGCCGCCATCGATATAGATACCTGGTGCATCCCCGCTGAGCATCCGTAATACGGCGAAGTCCCGGTCATGCGGTCGGGACCGCAACCTGTAATAGCCGTGTCACACCTCCTCAATGATCGGTTTGAACGCCGGCACTGACCCCTGAGCCGTTAATGATAGTCTTCTCAACACCTGAAGCTTTCGCGGTTTCCAAGAACTAGGGCGGTTGGAAGGATTTCAAGAAAACTCGAGTTGGTTAGCTGACGCCGAGCCGCCTGAAGTCCTGCAGAGGCTTGGCGGCGTTCGAAGTCTGATCGACTTGGAGGCTAGCAGCAACTCAAATGCTTCATCTTCCAAGGGCAAATGCTAGCCGGCTGCCCTAGGCCGTCGTCAACGCTGCCGATTTAGGCGCGACTTGCACCTGCCGGCCGAAGCCATCCTCAAACGCATCGCCATCGGAGCGGCCGGCATGCATATTCAACGTTCTGCGAATCGCAATCAGCGACTTCGTAAGGCCGACCACCTTTTCGCGTCGAATTACTGCGTCAGGGAACAATGCTGACATGGTCCTGACGTCGAGCAAAACGGCGCTTTGTATCTGGCCGATTGCGGTGCTTACATCAGGCGCCATACCCCAATGTCCACGCCGCTTGCGAAGCAGCATCGACAATCGCACTGGCTCCGGCAACCAATGAAAGAACGCCGTCGAACAATGCGGCTCGATCGGAAACCAGAAATACGGCGTTTGCACATAGTAAGCAGGCGCCAGCCGCCGCACTTCCCGTGCCATGGCCTGCATATCGTTCCAGCGGCCGACATGCTCGATCACGGAATTCGAATGAACGAGATCAAAGCTCAAGTCAGCCAGCGAGCTGAGTTCGCGAGCGTCGCCTGCAATGGATGAAAACCTTGGCGAATCGATCGCAACCTGCGTCAGGTTGACCATTGTGACATGAATATTACGATCTCCGATCAGGTCGGAAACGATCGACCAATAATCAACCTCTCCTCCGATATCGAGGATCCGGCAAATTCCCTGCTTTGCAAGCACCTCGTCAATGAGAGCGAGAAAAATTGTGAATCGCTGACGCCGGAAGACCTTACTGCCCTTCCGATCGATCCCCAGGCACGCTGCTGCCCAATTTTCAAGTGACCTTGCCACCGACCCGCCGCCCTACAAAACGATGCAACAACTCATAGTAGCACATCGCATTGGCGGCCGCCATGCTAATTTATGTTGTAATGAAGCACCGAAGCAAGGCATGGGCCAGACGCTGCTGTCAACTCAAACGGGCAACTCGCGGGAGTTGCTCCCGTCCTAGTTGAGTGCTACGGCGGTCGGTCACTGAACTACCCGGTTTGCGCCTGTGCTGGCCGACACCTGCATCAATCAATCTAGTAAATATGCATCATCCGAGCCAGAACGTTTCATTGTAGCGAAAGAGTTCAACCCTCGGAGCGGCACCGGTATCAATATTCTGCGGCAATTCATATTTTCAAGTTTACTGAAAATAGCCGCGCTAACATGCGCTTTCTTGGTAAGTGGACAACTTGAATGAAGTTTTGTATTATGATTGCGGCGTTCAACCGGTTATACATCTTGGGTGGCACTCTCGAGAGGATCTCCACTATATGAAGGCGGCGGTTCTCAAGTCGTGGCCGGATGAGCGGAGTTGGAACAGGCCGAAGACAGTGAATATCGATAATTTGAGTGCACTTGTCGTCGTCGCGAGCTATGGCAGGAGCAATGATCGATATTTGGAGCAGTTGATCGGTAAGTACCAAAACATGAGCTTCCGTGTCGATATCGTCGTGCTGTCGAATGTGACGAAGCCACTTCCGCCAAATGTGGAGCTTCGAGTGGGCCTGCCGGACAGCAATCCGTGGTCCCTGCCGTTTGGCCACAAGGCCGTATTTGAGGAGCGCGCTAACGAATACGATATATTCGTTTATTCCGAGGATGATATATTATTGTCGGAGGAGAATCTCAATTCTTTTCTTGATGTTGCAGAGAAGTTGAAAGACTGTGAAATTCCAGGATTTGTCCGAGCCGAGCGGGACTCTGCCGGAAGCATAAGCTATCCTGACATTCATAGCCACTTCAAATGGGAGGCGTCCTCAGTTGTACGGAGAGGCGGGGAAACATTCGCTTTTCTTAGCAATGAACATGCAGCATGCTATGTATTGACAAAGAAACACTTGCAACGAGCCATTGCGTCTGGAGGCTTCACCGTGGGGCCGCATGAATGGCAATATGATCTCCTCTGCACCGCGGCAACCGACCCTTACACGCAGTGCGGGTTTAGGAAGCTCATCCCAATATCCAGATTTTCGGAATTCACTGTTGAGCATCTTTCAAATAAATATGTTGGCACACTGGGCATGCCGCTAAATGAGCTAAGGTGCCAAGTTGGCGCCTTGGAACGCATCGCTGAAAGTGGAGTTGGCGCTGAGCCCGGCTTTATTAATGACACGAAGCTCCAGAATTTTCGGTATTCAAAGGATCTCTACGCAGAGCCGTCGGTGGATATTTCCGGGATAGTTGGGCCGGGTGATGGCTTAGTCTTATCTATAGGATGCGGCGCTGGAACGCTCGAATCAGGCCTTACGTCGAATGGTTGGCGCGTATTTGGTGTTCCAATCGATCCAGTAATGGCAACCAGCCCTCTCCTAACTAAAATCGAGGTTCTGTCTCACGTGCCTCAGACGGCACGTAAGCAGGTGGAGCAAAGACGGTTCGACTGGATTATTGCACACAATGTCTTGCATCTCACACCACATCCGATCGAATTGCTTGCGCTATTTAGCGACCTGCTTTCGCCAAGCGGGCGCTTTCTCATCTGCTCACCGAACATGATGTATTTCAATGACATACCTGCGAATTTGGTGGCTTACACTCGAAACGGTGTGAGCTGGTCCTACAATCTAACCGGTGCCCATTTTGCAACGGCAGCCACAATCAGGCGGTGGTGCCGTGCCGCGGGGCTCGCGGCTGAAAAGGTGGTTCATCGCTTCCCAAGAAGGGCGCGTCGGCTCGGCCGTCTTCCACGTCACGCTCTTGCCGGCCTTCTTGCATCAGATCTGGCAGTGGTCGCCGCGCGGCCACGCCGGAATTATATATGACAAAGTTACCGCGGGCGCATGCTGCCTACGAAACCCAAAGTTCAAGAAGGCGCGATTACCGAGACATCGCGTGTTGCGGTACCGGAACAGTTTAGTGTGCTGAGCTATAGGTCGTTGGAATGCCGGGCGCATATTGCACGAGGCGCGTCGCATTCTGTCAATAATGCGGTTTGCGGACTGCAATGCGATTGGAAGAGTGCGCCTTGCCACCGATATTTCGTCGTGAGTCAACGTCAATAGCCAGGGTTGCAAAATCTACCGGATTCGTGTATCCCGCGCAAATGCGAAATCGTAACACTAGCGTCGTGCGGCGTAACGTGGCCTGGAGAAATCCCGGCGCTACAAGGTGAACACGCATCGCTCGTTCCTGAATGCAGTCAAATGGTCGTTCGTGAGCGAATGGGGCGAAAAGTCACTCTCAGTCCTTTTTGGTTTTGTTCTCGCTGCGATCCTAGGGCCACGAAACTTTGGCGCCGTTGTCATAGCCGGCATCTACATTACCATCATCCGGATTTTCTTAGATCAAGGATTGGCCTGCGCACTCATACAAAAGAAGGGTTTGGCCGACGAGCATATCAACGCGGTCTTTTGGATGAATATGGCCTTAGGCCTCGTGCTCTCCGTGCTCAGTCTATTGGGTGCGCAATGGTGGGCCGGTATTAATCACGCACCCGAAATTCGTCGCCTCATTGAGGCTCTTTCGGTCACAATCCCGATCGAGGCACTATCGGTGGTTCCGCGGGCGCTCATTCAGCGGGACATGGATTTCAAAAGTCTCTCCCTACGAGCCAACGCAAGCGTGTTCATAAGTGGCATCGTCGGAGTCTTGCTGGCCTATGAAGGGTTTGGCGCGTGGGCACTGGTCTGGCAGCAAATTCTCGCCGCCACTGCCAGCGTCCCGTTGCTCTGGATGTGTTGCCCGTGGCGTCCGCGATGGAGCTTTTCATGGAACCACCTCCGCGGCCTTCTGGCTTTCTCCACGTCGAATTTTGCCGCGCAATTGGCCCTTCTCGTTGAGGCGCAAACCGCGCCGCTCCTGCTGGGGGTGTTCCTGGGACCGGAGGCAGTAGGACTTTACAGATTTGCGGATCGAATTGTCTCCACGGTTATCGCGGCGACCACAAGTGCTATCCAATCGGTGTCCCTTCCCGAATTTGCCAGGCTGCATGGTCGCCAAACAGAATTGCAGAACAGTGTTGTTACATGCATTCGTTATAGCGCCATATTGACCCTTCCGGCACTCTCTGGCCTGGCTGTGCTTTCCCGGCCGCTGATTCAAATCGTCGGACGAGATTGGTTGCCGGCGACGGACGTGCTCATCATCTTGAGCGTGTCCGGGATGGCCTTCGTTCTTGCGTTCTTTACTGGTCCGTTCTTGCAGGCAGCCGGAAACCCGCTGCGCCTGGCGGCGCTTGAGTGGGCGCGTGCAATTTTGGGCATGATTTTATTCATTATGGCAAGTTATGCTGCCCGTGGGCTCCCATTGAGATGGCAACTGATTGCGGTGGCATCGTCGAGAGTTTTGCTGGCCGCAGGCTTTATACTGCCATTCTTTATGTGCATATTGTTGCGCGCGTCGGGCGTGCCATTTAGGCTTGTTGCAGGCGCGGTAATGCCAGCTGCTGCGGCGGCGTCTAGTATTGTCGTATCCGCCTTGTGCCTGGAGTATGCGCGGCTTATCCCGGAAACTCAATACCTGATGAGGATAGTGGCGGGCGCATCCCTGGGAGCTGTGGCTGGCGCAATTACGCTTTTCAGAACGGACCGGGATTTAAAGGTGGACCTGCAAATTCTGCGGCGCCGCACGATGTCTCTGACAAGCTCGGAAGGTTCTGAAGTCGTAAGGCCTCCTTCCCGCATTCTTATTGAAAGTCCAGAGGTTTAACAAATATGCCGCCATGCGAATCGGTGCGTTGCGCCGTGACCACCCATAAAATGGCGCCCTAAATGGACAATTGATTTCGGCATCGGTATAACACCGCCACCGGATTAGGTGAGACCGGTTGGACAGTTAATGGCCCCACCGGAAACGTGAAATCTTCGGCAGGAGAATCGCGGATTTGTTTGCTCTTACTCCGGCTCACTCCCCGCCATACAAGATTTGACGGCAAGCGCTGAGCGTGCAATGGACGTATACGGACTTTAGAACGATGGCCACGCATTTTTCGTGGCCACGCCCTATTTTTGGTGCTGGCGTCGGGAGCCGGGTCATACCGGCGTCCGCAACCCACTAATTGATTCGGTAGATCTTGACCTGGTAATCGTCTCCGTTCGCGCCCAGAACATCCTCGAACTGAGCTTCTCCGTTCAGCGCGAAGGTGGTGCCTTTGCTGTCATTGTGTGGATCATACCGCGCGTTCGAGTCATAGACGATTTCTGCGGTGTGCCCGGCCAAGCCGGCCAAAGTGTAGGTAAACTGCGCGCCGGTCGAGCTTCTACGGTCAGACTGAGCAAACAGAAAGGTTTTGCCATTATATTGTTTCACCAAGGCCATCCCAGGCACGGCGCTGTTGTTTGTTGCCATCGTCAGAATACCGTTAGCGCAGGATGTGGTGGTCGAAAGGGCGCCGCTGGTATAATTAATTTGCTGCATCGAGCAAAGTCCCGTCGTCGGCGCGTTCAGGCGGTTCGCGAACCGCTGAACCACCGAGTCGACGTATGTCAGGTTCTCTTGCGTCACCGTCGCCGGCGCTCCACCCGATTGGTCGCCCAGGCAGAATGAGTCGGATAGCGAATCGTGACAAAAATACTCGATCCCGTTGGCGCCATTGATGATGGACATCCATACCTCGGCGAAGACCTGCGCCGGGGTAGGCCGGTATTCGTTGCCGTTCACAACGCATAGATTTGCGCTGGCCACGCAGTCCCCGGTCGTTACCGTACCGCCGGTTACGGCAATGCTTTCGCTCGCAGCCGTTGCCGTCGCCGGTGCACTCATTACAGCGTGCGTTGCATCAATAATGCTGGTGATTGTGGTATTGGCAGGAATGCCTGCGCCCGACACTGTTAGCCCGAGCCAGGTGGAGGTAAAGTTCGACCAGCCGCTGGCATTGGTCAGAGTGGTCGATCCGTCCGTAACACCGCCTGCAAAAATGTTATCCTGACTCGAGAAACCCAAATTGTCTCCGCCGGCCTCGACAAAAACCCACGCCGGCTGGCCAGATCGCCCATCGTGGATGATCGCCTGGGTTGTCACGCCCTGTGCCCACACAGTGTCATTCGGCACAGACAAGAAGTCGGACTTCGTTTCGCTGGACGGAAAATAGGCGGCCTGCGGCATCCAGGGGCTCGTCGCGGGATACAGATCAAACGATCCAATGCTGGTCGCTTGCAGAGCGTCCAACATCTGCGACATGCAAGTTTGCCCATACCACCCCGGTGGCCAGAGCATCCAGGCGGTCTCGTTATACGTCACGATCCGCGTCGAATCGTAGTTGCTTATGGCTTGGACAATCGCAGGCACATTTTCCATCGTATTTGGCGGCCCGCACGACGGCTCATCGCCCGCGTTATAGCCAATCAGATTGGCCTGTGCGCCAATGGAATCCGCCAAAGCCAGCATCGATGCAACGGATGTTGGCTGATTATTTTCGTTATAGGGTGTGTTCGTTCCCCCAACGACGTAGAGATTATTCGCTTTGATTGCTTCGAGTTCACCCTTGTCGGTGCCAAAGCCCTCCGGCCATCCCTCAAGACCAAGAAAGATGTTCATCTTTGTGCCGGCGACCGCATCCGCAATCGTCGGGTAAGATCCGCTATGCCCGCTGACTGTCGGGGATTGCACCCAAACCGATAGCGGAAAGAAGTTCGGGCTCTGTGGCGGGCCGTTCTGCCAAGGGGAATAAAGGCTGCTCGCATATGCGAAGCTCGAACTAAGCATCATCGCCGCCAGCAACGACGCGCCGGCGGCGCCGACACGTATCGTGCTGTCTACCAAGCCATTCGGTCGCAACTTGTCTCGACTTTTAGTCATTTGGCACGGGCTGCGATATTGCAAAGTCAACAACTCTTGATTGTGTAGGCCTGGCTGCATAGCTACCTCTTGGCGAAAAACACGCGCCTAGCCCCCTTTAGCCGTTCACGTTTCCGCGAGCAAGTTATTTTTTAACCTTTTCGCTTCAAATTTTAGCTGGAGCGTAACGTCTTGCCAGTAGAGATTGTATTGCATCGAGCCTGTGCACGTAGGTAAAGCTGTAGCATCAGGGTGTTCAGTCCAAGTTGTTCATGCCTTGTTTCAACGCAATCGGGTTGTGCGACCAGTCACGGCGGTTTCCAGTAGGGGAGAAACCCTAGGCCTTGGGAGAAGCTAGCCAGGTGATGGCGGCGGCCGGAATGGCGCCTGGGAATGTGCGAACGCCGTTATCGTGGCGTTGGCATGGCACGAACTAGCCGCGCGGGTAAAGCCGTTTTTGCCGAACACGGTGATTTGCTTTCACTCACCATAGCAATCTTGCTAATTCATATTGGTTTCGGTATATTAGGCCACGGCACCAAAATGTCATAGGACTTTGTTTTGGCACGAAATCCAAACACGACCTCATGCAATTCATATCGATACTAAACTAAATGGCGTGCATTGTAGGCGGGTATCGTCCACAAGCTTTCGTATCGAGCACACGCACACGATAGTCTGGTTGCACAATGAATCGGCGTCAGAAATTCCGCTCGAGCACCGTCATCACGTCGCCTGGCTGTATCAGGCTCTGCCGCTCCACGCGTCCTTCGATGGTTCCGTCTGGACCAGATCGGACCACCGATGCGCGGTTACGTACCGCGCGCGGCGTGAAACCACCCGCCAACGCCACAGCGCTCAGCATCGTCATGTGGGGTTGATAGGGAAACGGTCCTGGATGCTGCACCTCGCCGAGCACGAATACGGGGCGGTACTTCACCACTTCCACCACGACGCTTGGATCGGTCAGCAGTTTCCTGGTCCGTAGCGCATCACTGATCTCGTTGGCCAGCGCCCGCGTCGTGAGGCCATCCGCCGGCATCGGTCCCAGCAGCGGGAGTGCAACATTTCCACTATCGTCTATGCCAAATTCGCCCGATAAATTCTGTTCGCCAAACGTGGTCAGGCGGATTTCGTCGCCCGTGCTGAGCTTGTAGCCCGCCGCATTGATGCCCGACGAGTCCAGCAGCGGCAGGTTGGCGCCCGGCGCGCAGGCCGAAAGCAGAAGGAACAGGGCGGCAACGCTGTGCCGAAGCGAACCGCGTAATGTGCGCACGTAAAATATCTCCTGCGCGGCAGGAGCCCGCGCGGGATGTAGAAAATCACGCCATCCGGCCTGATGCAACATGCTTATGCAACATGGATCACGGCACGGAACGCCGGACGCTGGACCATCCGACGCGACTCATCCC
>Ga0116229_10001033_pt1 | contig 42038 bp, 25 predicted proteins | sample S1TSphgellanicum_3_FD_87313 | JGI IMG/M metagenome (GOLD analysis project Ga0116229, IMG submission 87313) | Host-associated microbial communities from peat moss isolated from Minnesota, USA - S1T2_Fc - Sphagnum magellanicum MG | ecosystem: Host-associated > Plants > Peat moss > Unclassified...
AGTTGTATTGTTTTCATGATTCGGCATAAACTAAAAGATTGCTAAGTTCCAACTTGCCTAGGATTTTCTTTTTGAAAATTGGCATAGAGCCATAACCCTACAATGATTTGGTGGAAAGAGCCAGAATTCCTACAAACATTTGACCCTTATAACTAGAAACAATCACCATGGAAAAAGATCTATTGCTTGATAAACTCCAATTCTTTTTAATTTTTTGCCAGGTTTTTTTTTGAAAAAACCTTTTAACCAACTAGACTCCAACCCATTCCAACCAGTGGCCAACTTAATGCCACAAGGGCTAAAATAGTAGCCAAATGTCATATTTGTGAAAAAAACAAAAACAAAAACATTGAATGGGACCTTTTTTGTTTTAAAATTTTCAACCTAGTTATTGATCTTTTGAACCCACAAATGTTGTGACTTGTATTATTTATAGTTATCAGCAAGTTTTTAGTAACATTTTAAACCAAAAATCCATTTTTTAAAATGGGCACATCAAATGCAACAAAACAAGTGGCATTACTCTTATGAACACACATCTTGACAATGTTCATTTTCATTTACTCACCAAAAAAGCTTTGTACTAAGTGAAAAGGTTGTGATTAAGTTTTATGGATCATATCATAATCAATAATAAGGAAGAAAATGGTTGGGTTGATTGGTTTCAAAATCATCACATTATTTAAATCAACAAACTTTTACAAAAATGTTGATGGAGCACAACAAAGATTTCTTAATGAGCAAAACTATCCTTGGGTGGTATCACAAGGAATGGTTAAGGAACCAAAAGTGGCACTACTACAAAATGTGGGTGCAGTTCATTAGTCCTCGTTCACTAGATTAATGAATTCACTACTTTCCAACTAGTCCTTGTTTACTAAGACCAGTGAATTCATTCAAAATCTAGAGAAATCACTTGGCATATAGGGACACCTTTTGTTGTAGTGTGGCCAAATAATATTCTTTGGCCTTTTAAAAAACAAAATTTCACAGTTATATATATGTTAGCCATTGCATGCACAAGTATATGACCTCAAGTATTTATTAAAATCAAAAAGATGAAAAGTGATGCATGCATTAAAAAAATCTAATAAAAATATTTATTCACATGTTTGTTATACTTTTAAAAAGTTCAATGGCTCTAGTAAAATGAAGATGCAACATTCTTAGTGGTACCACTTAAGGATATTTTTTTAATAAAACAAGGTATTCATGAAGGCCCATGAATATCAAATTGCTTCATTTTTTTTTTCAATAAATGTGCATTGATAGCCTTACAAAATTTGCTTAAAACACCTTGTTTTACAATAATGTAATTTTTTTACTAATTAAAAATCTCTATTTCGAATTTTTGAATAAATTAAATCAACACCTTATCAAATTGTAATTTGATTATAAATATGATTCCCAACAAAAAAAATTGCAAAAAAAAAAACTATATCATTAAATGTATTCCTAAAGATGAAATATGTCAATGACACATCCTAAAATACAAATGGTTTATTATGTTTGAATATTTGCACGTGAAAATTTTCATTTAAATTCTTTTGCTAAGAATTTTATTTTGTAATCTTTTTGTTGAAATCTATGATTTTGTGATCAAACCTATGTTACAAAAAAATTCCAATTGGAAATTGAATCCTTTTTTTTCCCCAAAACATTAACAATAGTTTGATAGAACAAAATGTGAATCACCATTAATTACACATTTTCATCATTAAACCATTTCCAATTATGTAAGATGATATATATATATATATATATATATATATATATATATATATATATTATTCGATAAAAATTACAATATTGTGAAAAGATTTTGTGTGCACTATATTGTGCAACCACCCTTGTGTTTCTTTTTTGTTTTTTCGTGTGGAACATGACACATCCTAAAATACAATGGTCATAAAGACCATGGACTTGCATGTACTCTCAATCTTGAATTTGCAACTACTATTTTGCTAGTTTTCATTTTTAAATGTCCATAAGTGAGGTGAACACATTTAATCTAGCCAATTTTAATTTGGATGAGGCTTGGGCCCCTAGGCATGTTATTGTGAAATTGTTTGAACCACCCATGAAATAATTGGCAATGCCACAACTTTGTCATTTCAAATTTTGTGGAGGAGTCTTACAAGCATTTGTTATTGGAAAATTATTCTCATTTCAAAGGTTATCTATCATCCATCTTGCTTGATGTTGGACCCATGAAGTTCAATTTTTGGATGCTGACTTCTTTTTCTTGGATTCATGGGTTTTGAATTGAAATTAAAAAAATGTTCAAGCTTGCTAATGTCTTGACAACTCTAAGGTGCTATCATTTTCAAGTGAAGAATCTTTATTATATTATCACCATGGAAAATAAATGGTTGCATGATTTCCACTTGAATTGATTGACCAATGCAAACTTCAAGGACTTCAAGAAAACTACATTGAGTTGATTGAAAAAGCTAAATACTTTGAAAAGTTAAAGGTTGATAGTGATTAGATAAATCACCTTCACCAAACTTTCCATTTCTTCCTTTCCCATTAACCTTCCCAAGTTGAAGGGTTCAATTTCCCTTGCAAGCTACTTGGTTTTGAATGTTGTTTGTTTATTTGTTTGTTCACAATTAGAATGTGAAATCTGTTATCCATAACTTGTATGCATATCTAAAGTTGGTGCCAATAAGTAAAAATCAATAGAAAAACACCACAAGAAATTTTGTACTTTGGAATCAATCATCTTGCAATTACATATTGGCTCAATCATGGTATTGGGCCCAAGGCTGATTTTAACCTAATATGAGGTTCCTATAAACTTGGTATTGAGACTAATATAAACCTGATATTAGGCTGGCGTTAACTCACATCCATCAGTTGGTATTGCCTCAGGTGACACCAGACTAATATGTTCTTATGTATCATTATACATACTAATATTATATACCTAGGTTGCTCCCAATACACCAGTAATACACAGGTAGAAACCCATCAATCAACTGAAAGACAAATATATATTTTGGACATGTCATACAAAAGGTGAAGAACAAAATGTACTTGCCATGTTTGACATATTAAACAAAATTGAAGACGTGTCAAAATACATTGTTGTCTTGTCTTGATCATATGGAGACTGGGCCTTGTGCTTTCCTTCTTCTTTCCTCAAACCAAATGATGTATTTTGGGTCCATTAGAGTCCAAAAGGCAGACTGCATTCTTTACTTTAGTGACAGTCTTTTGGGTATTTGGCAATGGGTGGCCATCCATCCTTATCATCCCCAATTGCAAACTGCAAGATTTTCACTGTGTGTCAGTATTTCCAGGTAATGGGTTGTCCACCTTTAGAGTCCCAAATCCAGGCTGCATATATTTTTGGGAAACTTTGAGGTGGTGGTTCGATTTTGGCAATGGGCCCGGGGGGTTTCCATATTTAGAGTCTTTAATACAAGTTAACTTTTTTCGGTGTTGATTATTTGGAGTCCCAATTGTAAACTGCAGCATTAAATATATTTCCCATGAATATATTTTCATAAATGTTTGTTAATCTATGGTGAAAGATAATTACAACAAAAGAAAAAAAGTTCAAGAGTGTTTCATACGAAAGGATGATTAAATATTTGTATTTTAATTTTGGCTAATAGCCAGATTTGGCTAAATCTTCCTATGGGCTGATTGTCACTTTTTCTACATCTTCCTATGGATGATCACCACTTTGGCTACAAACAAAAATTTCTAAAACAAAAGCACTGATTTGAATAGTGTATGATATATTTTGGAGGACTAGTAGGTCAATTTTCCAAAAGCCAAAAGCCATTCACTGAACCTGTCAAACTTTCGAGGACTAGTAGGTCAATTTTCCAAAAGCCAAAAGCCGTTGACTAAACCTGTCAATGGTTACATCCATCAACCCTAAATGCTCTGTAATAACACCTATCATGAACACCCTTATCATTTCATCTTCATAATCAATTCTTACACCACGAGGGCCATCACAAGTACTACACCATTTCAGATACGCATCCTCCAAATAGCCCAGTAGTTTCAGTACAAACAGCATAGTTATTACGGTGTCCACACATTTCAGAGAATGTAATCAATCCATTCCAAAAAAAACATCCATTCAATTTGGTTGTTTTCCTTGTTTAGTCGGGACTCTAAAGTCTAAGTTTCATCTTGCACATTCTATCCCCAAGAAAAACACAAAGTAAAATAATTTTCTTCTGCAGGGTGAGAACTTGGAACTGTGCTAGGACTTCATTCACAACCATGTACCTTACCTCTTTTGAAATCATCCATTTGTTTGTGTCTAAATGTCAAGACATGTAGAACATGACAATCCACTTTCTTCTCGAGTTTGCAGTACGAAACACTGGCACCTTGCTGGGAACAAAAGTTTTTACTCCATCAATTTTATGTCAGTTGTTATGTAAGCAAGCATCACCATAATTTGTAATTTGAGATCTGGTTTTCCCACAAAGGTTTGAACGCCCTTTGTGGGTCCTCTTGATGTTACATAATAAGTGGCTTGGTTAGTGTAGGACACATTGGTGTATAATGAGGGTCATTGACATCTTTTTCAGTGTCCATTTTAAACGACAAAGCTGTCCATCCCATTGTGACAAGCAATGCCATGAGTTCCAGTAGTATGCCCTAAAACCCAATTCGGCCAGAGTGAACCCACAGCCACCAGTGCACCAAGCGGGATGGATGGATGGTGGCTGAACAGGAAACACTTTTCTACATGGGTTCCAGACTTCAGTTCCAGAGCTAAACCACCATAGTTAGCTCAGATGCTGTTTTTACCAGTGTTGGCTAGTTATTGAGTTTTGACCCAGTTATCAAGCCAGTTATTAATAACCTACCAGTCAGTTCATGATTTTTGTATTGACTGGTTAAATTAATAACTGCCTGGTATTGAATTTCAAATCTAATAACTTACCTGGATGACCTGATTATCATCCAGGTAGATTATTATCAATCTTTAAATTCTAATAGAAAAAAATTTAAACACAGAAAAAATAGAATTTTTATTTTTATTCTAAAAACCTATAATCAGTGTATAGCTGGCAGTTATTAACCAGTTATTAATAACCTACTCCACACCCCAAAAAATTGACATTGAGAACCTGTGTGATCCCAAAAAAATTTGAGAAAAAAAAACCTACCCAGCAATTATTTGAAAAAAAAAGAAATAACTGGCCAACACTGGTTTTTACTACCTACTTACTAACAATTCACTCGTCCTTTTACCCACATACTAATCCAGTGCATGCATCTAGTTACTTAATGAGAAGTCACCTATCATTCTTTTTTTTTTAACCTACCTACATACATATAGAACCTGCTTTTCACAAGATAGGTTACCGAGGTGAAACCCAAAATTGGCCAGAGTGAACCGGCATTCACCAGCACACCATCCACTGTATGCTCATTACAGGTTACAGAGTTAAAATTTGGTTTCACCTAGTTAAGTCATTCTGTAAGAAGTAGGTCATATATACGGGTAGATAGGTAAGAAAATAGGTGACTACTTGATATTTAGATAGTTTATGCATGGCTATCTGTTTTTTCACTTCCTACCTAATAACAACCTGCTTTGTAGGTAGGTAGTAAAAAAAATTATATTTATTTCATTCAGAATATTAAAAAAAGGCACCCAAGCTAACCATCAGGAGCCCAACAGAAAACTGTTTCGTTACTATTTACCATCCATCCTTCATGGTGCCCTGGTGGTTGCTAGTTCACTCTGGCCCCTTACATCAACTCGAAAACTGAATTATCCCCATTATGGTATTAGTGTTATCCGTAAAGAAAGAAAAACACAGCACCATAACCCTGAGTTTGGTCATACAGAGGGTGAGATTTTCTTAAAAACTGCAAAAAAGTACATGAGCATTCAAGGGGGGATTAAACTCAGAAAACCATTAATTTTGGTGGTAAACTGAGTTTCATCCTGTCTTTCCTTTTTCCTGAGCGCCTCCACTGCTGCTACATATATTTTCACTGCTCCTAACTGTACAACTACTATAACCAGTCTCGAACCTTGTGCATTAAATGCTGAGTATCAGCATTTCATACTGAGATTTATTAAAATGTCTTTACTTTGCGGATACCGCTGAAAGAGGGGATAGGGGGTCAAATGAGACCCAAAGACAGGGTGAAGACAGGGTTACTTTTCGGATAACTCTATTGTATACTATGACAAATACTTGACTAGTCTTTAGTGTTGTTGCACACTTATTTCCTGTTGTCATGGTTTTGCAATTGTGACTCCTGCTATAATTTGCATATGATCATCGGCAGGACTCCCATGAAACATGGCCTTTCTCACATGACAGTAGAAGTAGTCATTTAATTGATACTACTCATATCCTGTTCAACTGTTGTGCAGAATTCTTGTCGCATGAGCTTTGCTGGCTGAATACTAGCTTACAAAACAAACCAAGCAGCACACCCACTCACTCCCTTTGCTCATATCAGACAAATCTGCAACTTGAACTCTGAAGTTCAAACCTCTAGTTTGACTAGTAACACAAGGGCCATGACGTCATGATAACACACTTGCCCTTTTTAAATTAAGGAAATTGTTGTGTACAAAATTTCAAAATCCTAGACATGATGCTTTCCACACACACAAAGTACACTTACTCCCTTACACATTTGGAATTCCTGTCTCACATGGTTGTGAGATACCTCAACAGTAGTGGTTGTTGTTTTTTTTTTTTTGGGTCAATTTTGTGATGTCGTCAAAGTGACAATAATTCATAGAAAGATTTAGCCAAATTTGACTACAAGCTAAGTATGAAAGTAAATTTTTTGAAACGTCATCCTATATTTTTCTCCACTCACTTGAACAATTTATAAGAATCTATTGATTTTTTCTTAAATTTTAGTCAAATTGTGGCTATTTGAAAATCTCTAAAAATAATGATTTTGGCTCTTTTTAAATTTTAAGTCCCCTTTTTGGCTATATATGGCCAGTGAAAAAACAGGGCTACTCACTTTTAGGGACATTAGAAAATGGGGTTAATTGAAAATACCTTAGGAAACATACTGGAACTTGGGGAGTACATTGTGAGTGTCATTGGGGACTACTGGGAGATTTAGCCATGTTTGGCAGTAGACCAGCTATGAAAGTAGAAATTTGTTAAAATCATTTTATATCTTGGCTACTTGCCTCAAAATGTGCATCACCATTTTTGGCCTGGGCTAATACCCCTCCTTCCTAAGAGGGTGGGGGTGCTGGGTGCCAATTGTGAAGATGGGCATTCCTAGAACAAACTCTGGGGTATATGTAACTACCTACTTAACTCTGGAAGATCACTAATTAATAAATTTTCAGTTTCTCGTTCGGTGAGCGAGAGCACAGTTTGGATATGGCCGGCATGAAGACCCCACTTCAGTATGGCCGCCTACTGCAATCCAGGTTGTTTATTGTTCGTCTCTCAGAGACCTACATGGTCGGCCACAAGGGGTTGGGGGCGGAGAACAAGATCAGCTTTAAGTTTTAAACAATCCCTGTCATTTAGTGTCCAAAAACAATTTGATCCACATGGGTGCATAACTACATAACACAGCATTGTATTAGAATCTAGGAGCCAGGAAATGCACAAATTCTTGCTGCTAGCTGCTTTCCGTTTTCCCAACCCATCAAATATTGGTATCTCTACTTGTATAGAATAGAAGAGAAGGTACCAGTGTTTGTTGGGCGGTTATTGGAAACAGCATTAACTGACCAGTGTTGTCCGGTTCTTGATTTCTAAAGGGCCCATGGTCCCAGTTCTCAAGATTCGGTCTCAAGATCGAACTGGAGGTTTTATTAAACTGTGCTTTTTCTGTTTTGGGTGTAATATTAATTTGTTCAACTAGTGCACACAATGAAAAATAAAGATTATGTAATATTAATCATGTACAACCAATCAGATGCGATAACTTATTTAAAATGCAAGCTTGAACTTATATGTTTTTATAAAGTTTTGCTTATTTATCTAGAAAACATGAACCTTTTAAATAAGGCGTAACACCCTTGGTTCACATTCTAATTCCATTTTGAAAAGAAGTTGGGTGTCTAATTAGGTTCCAATGGCAATTCCAACAAAATTTGAAACCTTTGATCTGGAGACCTTAAGACCTGACTTATAACTTGGTCTTGAACTTGCCTAAATCTCAGAACTTGCCAACTGAAACAGATCTTAAGCAACTATCAGAGTTACAGCTTAGGATTCATAATCATGATTCTCCAAAAAATCAAAGACTCAATTCTAATAGATAAGTAATCACAATCCTCAAATCTTTTTCAAATAACAATCTTTTTTTTTAATGAAGATGAAGAAGATGATGATAACAATGGAAAGTTAGCAGAAGTGTCCATGCATTGCTCATAAAACTGCCAATTCATTTGCACAAAATCGCAGTTTTACTGCACAAAACAATTGTTAGTTCTTTCATAAATTCCACCAATTCTTTAAGGGTTTTGAAATACCTGGGACCAATGGTTGTGATTTGTTAATAAAAAAAATCGATCACTCTTTATAAATTCAAGTAGCCGTACAACACTTGTGCAGACTCCAGTCCGGAGGAGAACCGGTGGTTCTTTATAAATTCAAAAGCTATACAATAACAATTGTGTCCAGACTCGTAACCCAGTTGCATGCACACTCTGAGACCGTACTGAACAGGAAAAGTACAGTGTACAGGCTATTTTACTACTGCCTGTGGACCTGCTCTAATTCCTCAGTTGTCAAATGGGAGAGAGACCCAATGGCCCAACCTGTACATCACCTGAAATGATGCTTGCATGCAACTGAAAACTTGCCCGCAGAAGAAATCTATTGAACTGGAGACACACCATGCTGAGGAATTATTTGCCTCCTGTACTTGGTGGGATATGTTTACTAAAAGGATGCGCTTCCGATAACTTCAGAAGCTTCAAGGAGGAGACTGTTTCCATTTCATCAACAGGACCTGCTCTCGCTCCTATAGCCTACCTTGGAGGAAACCCAAACCAATAGGCTAGAGCTGGAGAGAACCAGTACCCACCAGTGTACCATCCACTGCATGCCCATTATGACTCAGCTGTCGATGAACCTCAACTGAGTTAACCTCTGGTATCAACTTGGTAACCCATTCTGTAATGAAGTAGGTCCCATACATAAGTAGAAAGGTCGGAAAATAGTTGACTACCCTAATATCTACAATGGTATGCCTAATAATTTTTTTATAATTCAGTTATTTTTGGCAGTAAAAATAATAATTAATTTACAAACCAGTAGTATACTAAAATTAATGAAGCTATTTTGCGTGAGAGTTTCATTGGGTTAGTTTTTTTGGCATTACAAGCAGCGCTTCTTAAAAAATTTCAGCAATTCCAAAAAAATTGTGCCCAGCCAGCCTAGGTACTAGACTACTAGGTAAGTAGAGGCTTTACAGTTTGTGCATAGGCAAGGGGTTTTGTTTTACTACCCACCTAGAAACAACCTGCAATTAGGTTGGTTGTTTAGCAGTTGTTAGTAGGTAGGTGGCAAAGAAAGCAATTCAGTTAACTACCATTGTTAGCCAGGGAACTGGAACCCAACAGATAACTTTTTCCTGACCACTTATCATCCATCCTTCATGGTTCATTGGTGGGTGTTGCTCGCTCTGGCAGGCCAATAGAACCTTGCAAAACTTGGGTGCAACTTTATAGTTCTAAAGTCCAATGATGCCAGCTCTCTCTCTCTAACAACCAGCTAAGCACTTACAGATTACTTCCTCCTGCATAACTTGTCTACCATTTGTCATAATGTGCTGACATCATATGTATGTATCTGCCTCTTAACTGGGATTGTTAGTTTGACTGGAGTTTGTCATTGACGTAGATGGTGAGTAGGCCATTGAAAGTTGGGTGTCTAAAAGGTTCTAAATATTAGTAGGATCACAGGGGAAAAATGCATCCCAACTGAAAAATGCTCCATTATATGATGTGCACCTGCAAGATTTTATTCCAAGAAAAGGGGGAGGGGGGGACAGGATAGCAAAATAAGAGGAAGAAGATGGGTGAAGGGTAGGGGAGGGGAGGAGAGGACATGGTCCAGAGTTAAGTACAAAGTCCAAAATCTCAATATCTAGAGCTAAGCTAGAAATCATCCTTCATGTACCTACAGCATATAAATATCTGACTTCTGAAGTGGTAATGGATGGATCTGTAGATCTATGTATTGCTTGGATGTGCAATGGACACAAGGATCACATAAATTCAAACCCTATGACAAGTTATATGGAAGTTCCCTCCTCACAATGATGACATGGGAGACATGGCCTTAGCCTTGGGCTTGATGTACCTAGATATGGGGCAAGTTTGGGGAAGATTGGACTTGGTAATTGGGTCCACCAAATTCAAATTCTTATTTGGTAAAACACGTTAAAACTTGAGATATTGTACTTGCAAAGTGGTCCAACATTAATAGGTGGATTCACAATTTGGTTTTTTTTCAAGTTTTGTCACTTGTGTAGTGTGTATGCAATGTGCAATGTCAAAATCTAGATTCCTGAGTTGAATTCATCATAATTTTGCTACATGTGCCAACTATTATATGTAATATGTATTATAATATATGTGTGCAATTATGAGTTCTCCAATCACATTGTAAATTATAATTTTTCATTCAAAAGTTCAAGGCACATGAAAAATAATCATTTTATAAATATGTGCAACTTTAGAAATGATCATAATTTGCAAAAGAAAAAAAGCTTAACCATCCAAGATTGGCCAAAAAAAAAATTTGCCCATTCTATGCCATTAAATGTCCGTAAATATTAAATGCGCAACACCTTGGGTAATACATATGTTACATCCTCCTAAGTCCTCACCCTAAATTCTTAATCTTAGGGATTATTGGGTCACTTACTACTACCCTCAAAAAAAAATTGGTGAATTGATTTGGATTATGGCCTCGATTGACCTAGCCCAATGAGCATCCCTTGCAAAATTGCATCCAACCCAATAAGATTGTTTATTTCATCAAACATTACAACCATGTGTGGTGATAATTTCAATTAGGAGTGCAAATGTGGCATCATCCTTTAAGCACTCTCCATCATTAGATTGTTATATATCATTAAGGGTACATTCATGGTTAGGGTACACAAAAGGAATGTCTCGCCCCAAAATCACTCTCAAAACACTACTTTGAATGACCATTACACTTATGAAATAATTTATTTGGTAAAGTTTTTGGTTTCATTAAAAACTTGCATACTTCTTGATTAAAATGGTGGTGATTTTTTGTGATTTGGATTATTAAAACATGTCCTTAAGTGTTTTGAAAGATGGCTTAGGAATAGTGTCCCATTGCATAGTTTTATCAAAAAAGATTCAATAGGACTAACAATATTTGTTCAAATTGCTCCATATTTTGACCACAAATAGAATAAAGTATGTTCTATATGACAACACAAATTTTTAGTATGATAAGTCACCAAATGTTCTAAAATTGATGTTAGAACCTTGGAATTTTTTAATAAATAGATGTGTCGATAAAGATAATTGAATTAATTTTGTTAATTACAAATTTACATTCCAAAGGCTTGGAAAGAAGTATAAAAGACATGAATGCAAAAAAATGGCATTATTTGATGTTTTTAATAGGGTTTTGGCACTCCAAATGAAAGTGTGTCATTTTGGAATGTCAAAGTAGTTCTGTAATCCTTTTTGGTTTATACTTGAACAAGACATTCAAAATTTGTTCAATTGATTTGAATCATTCATCATAAAATTTATTGGTTGAAAACCAAAATATGCGTATCCCCCTTTCATTATTTAGCATCTTAGAACATTCATTTTCATTTTTGCTTTAAGACTTTGGACACATGACAAATGGGTGTCATGGTTCCTATTGTGGTACCCCAACCATAAATGCACCTTTAAGTTATGTTGGACTGAACTCCATTGAAGTTTGCTAGATTGAATGTTTGCCCAATCTCATCACCCATGGAGTTGTACCAAATGTTGCATGGGTTATGATTAATCTCAAATTTGTTGATCCTTGGGAAAAATGACCCCTAAAATATTCGCTGAAATCAATTGTGTTTCACATCATTCTCACTAGGGTATAAGGCCTCACACACCTTTTGAATAATGAATTCATCATATTACCTTTCATCATATTGACTCCTCCATGTAATTAGTGATATGCCCACCTACCAAATCCATTTCATGTCTTCACCCCAAGCTTGTGGTTGATTGGGTGTGTTGTATTAATTGTATTTCTAGTGTGTAGGCATGGTAATGTGAAAGTTAAATTGTTCATACAATTTTCAATGGAATGAGGCCGTACATATTGGCCATCTCCTCTTTCCCAACATTAGTGTTATCAAACATTGTGGATGGTACATGTGTTGGTAAGTGCCTAACCACCATGCTCCTTTTGGTCCAAATGGGTTGTAACAAATAAGCCACATGTCCCCATTTTTAGTGAATTCTGGAACGTGTGGCCATAAGAATTCCTTTGCTTTTAAAAAACTTGGGCAAAATATTCTCAGTCTAGATTGGGGTGTGTTGGTCAACCCACATTTATGATATCCTATAGCTTCAATAAGTTGTTAAAAGACATTTTGAAAATCATGGGTCATGATGTTAAACCATGTCAAAATCTTGGATCGTCATGGTATTATGTTTGGATGCATACTTGCTCCACCTCCATTTGTGTAGCTCAATATGCACCCAAAATACATGTAAGTTCCATGTTATTTGAAGCTAGTTGGGTCATTTTGGCAAATGTTTTAACATCTTTTTCATATTGTTCCTTCATGTTAATCAAAGTTTAATTATAGCATTTGACATCCTCCATGGAATTTAGGTGTTCTTTTTCAACCCCCTTTGCCATTGTTTTTTCTTTTAATAATGTTTCTAGTTTAAGGGCAACCTCTTCCAACAACTTGACCTTTTTTGGTGTCCTAGTCAATTGTTCATGTAGCACATTGTGCTCCATTATTACATCATTAGTTAGACATGCATTGAAGCCATTTCCCTTCATATCACTTCAAGAGCATGTTTCAGCCCTTAAGTTTGCCTCCCCATAATATTGAAGTGGTTTTAAAGTGCTTGCCCCCTTTGCATGTGCCCCTTGTGCTAGAGTTTCAAATGGATCATATGATGCATCATGCCATTTGAATCACAACATCCAAATGGGCCTCCATTCACTCTTGGGATACGACATCTCCATTCATGGCCTCATTTGTGCTTAAGACTCATGAAGGGGACTTTGCTCCCATGGACCATAAGTTAGTCAACAACCCTAGGAACTACATTTCAATCAATGGATGGTTCCACACACATGATTGATTAGGCTACAACAAATATTGATGGTATTCATTGAATAGGGATTTGGGGGTGTGGTGGAATAGTTGATGGGTGTGGTGAAGTAAGTAACTAAAGGATATGCTTGAGTTACTTTTGCTTGATATGGAAGCACCTTGCCTACTTGGCCACTTGGAATGATCCTTTAGTCAACCCAAACCTTAAATGCCACTTCCACATACTCCATTCATGCCACAATTGAAGGCATTTGATTTTTGGCAAAGATTAAGTTCCATGTCATTGCCATGTGCATCTAGGCAACTCGTAAATTAGGCAAAATTATTCTTGCAATGTGTTTCATGTAAAGACAATGGCCATTCTCATCAATGTGGCACCACCACACATATTGGGAACATATAATGTGTATGAACATAGTTAAGGTAGGTGTTGTCATCCGAAATTTACTACCATGGCCAAGTCTTGAAGGACCTCAAGCTCTACATTGTGGCATTTTCCCTTTGCCCCATGGTCCTTGATCACTTTCCTATGCTCCCCATTACCTACTATGGTACTTTATTACTAATCCACCTTCACTAGTATAACGAGTGTTATACTCCTCAAACCTATGTTAAATCAATGGAGGTGGGATATTCCAGGTCCACTTAGCGTTGTTGGTTAAAAAATCATGTAGTAGGGGGTTGGGGTCCTTCAAAAGGTTCAACAATGAAATCTAGCACACAATTTTTTTCACATGTGGCATTGGGAATTTCAATGCCTTTTTAAAGGTCTCACTTTCTTCCACATGTATGGCATTGATTTTTTTTAATGCATTAACAATCATGCCAAGTATTCAAAATGAGGGTGAAAGAGGTGAGCATGCTAATTCAAACATGGTTGTTGATGACAATGACACTTGGGATGACCAAACAATTGTGACATGGGATTATGAGGGAGCAAATGTAATATTTGTTAGGCAATGAAGGAAAATACCATGTGGATATTGTTCGGTTATCAAAGGTCTTGTTATAGAAGGAAATTTCAATGACCTTTTATGTCAACACAAAACGTGTTGTGGATAAGGAATGAAGGTTCATAGCTTGGGATCCCATGTTGCATTTGAAGGCATATATGTTTAAGATCTCACAAATATGCCTGAAAATTTGTTGTACAAGGACATCCCCATGGTATTTCATGTTTACAACACATGTGAATACTTCAACACAACATGACCATTGAAACAATGTCAATAACAGAAATGTGTAATTTTGTTATGAATGTACAAAATGAACATTTAATAAAAAAAAGGAATGTGGTATTCCCCTTTGTTAAGTAGGTGAACCATGATTTTATTGTTCAAATTTTTCTTATTTTAAAAATTGTGAAAGTTTTTTGAATGATTTAAAGAAAACATAGACCATTTTTTATACATTAAAAAATAAATATAATAATAATAATAAGACAAAGGGAAAAAAATGAAATAAAACAAAGAAACTAGAAGGGGGAAAGGAAAAAAAAATCAAAAAACAAACACTACATGAGAAATTGTGTTCATAGAAACCACACTACCTTACAACTAGAATTCAAAAACCACTCAAATATAATGTGTTGCAACTACATCCTTTAAAGTGCAACTCCTATGCAACTACACTTTATAAATACAGTGATTTAATAAATAAATTTCCACGTTAAAAAAAAAACTAATTGTTCAGTAGTTGTGCCATAGTTTTAAATGTGTTTCATATACGATAATTTATATGCATTACATTTATGCATGTCATCAACTACATTTAACTTTTTGAATAATTGTATTGTAATTGTAACGTGCAACTAAGTTAGGATTGTTAAAAACGAACTCCACATTGAACAATTTTTCTTCAACTAATGTACAACTTTCATACATGTGATTATGCCTTATATCCACATTCCCACCATCCATGAGGTACAAGTTTTGTAACTAGTTTTCAATTATGAAATTTTTTCGTGTAGGTGGTTGGCCACTATTATACTACTAATTGCCCACTATTGTGCCACAACTATGCCATTACATGGCCACATGGATGCCACTAGTTGTTACATATGTGCCACTATGGGGCCACAATATTGGCATTGTTTTACAACTAGATGGCCATTATGGTGCCACTACTTGGGCACTAATAAAGTACTATCGATTCACTATAATTATAAAATGTGAATTTGTAGACCTCAAATGGGATCCCAATGCTACATAAACTATATTAAAAATATTTATATCAAAGGTACATCAAGATATGTCAACAAAAAGAATATGGCTAGATCGTATACATTTCAATACTTTCATTGTTTTAATGATCCATTAGTTGAACAAATAATCAAGTAAAATGTTTCTTCACTATATCATTAAGGATGTGGTTAAAATAGCCATAGTAAACTAAGCTAAAATTGTATTTTTGAATGGTCTAAGATGACATCAAAGGAACCCAAATGGTATCTAGAATTTTGCAAGGATTTATACCAAATTATTGTGAACTATTATGACAATTTGATATGTAGTTTTGAAATGGATGTTCTTTTGTATAATATCCTTCCCAAAAAATGGATTTGCCTTTTAATTCTTGTTTTATTGCAACAAGGTGTAATGTCATAGATGTTAATATTAATTTGTGATTTCTGATCAAGATTTAGGTTTCATTCAAGAGAGCTAACATATTAAAAATCCCAATATATAATGATTTGTTTTCATTATAACTAAAGGGCCTTTTGTAAATCCCAATTTTTTATTTATTTCCACCCATCTTTTTGGTCTCCTTGCACCCTCAAGACCTAGTTGGTCCATCATCATTGTCCCAAAAAACTTTCCACCACCTAGTACCCTAAACCTTATGGCTTAATGCAATATCTTCATCTATGAATATTTTGATAGCTGATTGAAACATCAAGTCCAATGCAAAGCCAAAGTTTCTATGCCTAGTTTGATGCCAGGACATTCTACTTCACCAAAATTTTTATATGTGCACAAAATGAACATTTGTACACTATTGATGATCAACCTTCTATCTTAAACAAACTCAAGTGGATGTCACATTTGAATAAAGGTGAAATATGTGCAATTTTTTTATGTATGTCACATGTTTACCAATGATGCCCCATGATTGATTACAAGAGCTTAAAATATTTGTTTCTACTCCTATTTTAGATGAAGAACGTTTTTAAAAAACATTAATTAGTTTGACACATTAGGTTGGGGAATGGCAAAAGTGATGCATGTTATGTTGTTAAACATTACCAAAGCAACATTTATTGTTACAAATTTCATTGTGATTAATGTGGATGAAATTACAACAATACTTGATAACGTGTAGTGGTTATCAATCCATTTGTATGTAGTCTAGAAATGGAAGAGGGTTTTGATCCTCTCATGTGTTGAAATACTAGGTTTGTTTCCGACCTTTAATAATATATTTTTTAATGTTGAAGTGCATGGTTGATTTTAGTGGTTTAAGGTTGGAAGAGCCAGCAAAAAAGGTGGTGAACATGGATTATGATGGCAAGGTATCTTCCCAAGCCATCAAATAAGTGCTACTTTGCAATTCAAAAAGAAAGTTGCACCTTTTGTTATTGGCATTCATTATTTTGTCCATAAAAATAACCTTGTTATTATGCAGTGATTAAAAGGGGTGCAATAGCATTAACATGTACCATTAATAATAATCGTAACCATTACTTAATTTTGTGTATTTCAAAATGTAAAAAAAGAAAAGAACTACAAATGGACTTGTTTTTATACAATGTTATTTTCAATATATTGGTATACATATTTAAAAAAATTTAAATCAATCTAATGAATATAAAATATACAAAAGTATTTTTTATGTTATGTAATTAGTGCTTTTAACATGTAATTAAATAATAAAAACACACAAAATACAATTTGATTTTTTTAAAATGACATAAATTTGGTAAGTTTTTAACATAATAGTACATATTTTTTGAAATTTTAAAATTTTAAAATTATGTATTGAAAACATTCCAAGAATATTTTTGAAAAAAATAGTGTAAAAGCACAAGTCTAAGGGGGTAGGTGTTTTGCTTTGAATAACCTTTAATTGCTTTATGCAATGTGGAGTTGATTTTGGGGCTAGCATGTATCCTTCCAATGTTAGAGTGTGTTCACACCTTGATCAAGATTGCAAACAATTGAAATGTCTTCATATGTGATTTCTTGGATTCTATGAAGTTGGCCTAACATGAGCTTTAAAAACTTTATTGTGACATTTTTATAGAATTTGAAAATGCCACATTTGACAATTTCAAATGCCATTAGGACTTTCATTAATTATCAAAAGTTGTTATGAATTAAATTTTTGATTTGAATGGCAGAGAAAAAAAGGTGTATCTCACATTTTCATTTTTTGGACATAAGTGTTTAATTACTTTTTACACAGATGGTGTTACATTTCTTAAATTGTCACCAAGGTTGCATTCAACATGGTGGTGAACAAAGTGAAAGAAGAATGCGAGGGGGCAACCTAAGGCCTTATATCAAAGCTTGAAAAACATTTCATAGATCTAAAGTCATGATTACTTTGGGGAGTTAATTATCTAGAATTTTGGGCGATCAATCCAAAGGAGCAAAGAAAGCTTTTATTTTTACTTGGGTGTGTTGAAGACCACTTTCCATGTTCCTTGTAATGTGGTGAATCAGGGTGGATTGTGCATGCTACAGGTTATACACTATTGCAACAATACAAATTTTTCAAAGCAACCATGCTCCATAACTTTGAGGTGGTTTTGTGAAAGGAGAATGACCTAAATCCACTTATGATATTTTGGTGCAAAAGGTTTCTTCATCTCCCATCCTCAACCACAAGCTTTCTAAATACATGTAATTGGTCGAAATTGTCAATGTCCAAGGTTTTGGTTTTATTGAAGATGAATTAACATTTGATGCTATCAACTTCATGAAAAAAAGTTGCATAACTATATGAACACACACTTGGACTTGTGCATTAGGTTCTTTAGTCATCATTTTTTCACTTGACAAAGTTTTCCTTATGACCAAACAATTACCAAGTGGGATGGCAAGGTCCATTATTTTGCAAATGCATAATTAACACAAGCTCTTAGAAGTTGAAGGTTTTTTTGAAAGTATAAGACTTGTGATGGATTTTTAAAATATATAAATTACTCTATTTAAACTTGTTTGATTTACTTGAATCAATTTCTTTTTGCGCTTTCTCCACTCTCACATTGCATGTTTAGTTTGTTTTTTTGTGTGTTTCCAAAGAGTTATTTTCCTTTTAGAAGGTGCATTACTTAGGGTAAATGCATGTTATGGTGATTCACTTTTGTGACATAATTGGGCTAAATTCTACACTTGGTGTTGTGATTATAAGTTTCATAAGTATGCACACATATACTAATTTGATCTTAGGGAATTGGATTAAATTTTTTAACTTAATTATCTAAATGAATATGTGAATTACTTTGCATAACTCATTAAGGTAAAAATAGTTATGGACTTTATAACTTGAACTTGTCGATTTGCCAATTGGCAAATTGTTTTATATATGGACATTGAAATGACCTAAATATTTTAAATATTTTGTATAAGGATTTAGAATATGGTACTTTTTTTCAATAGACACAAGTTTGAACAAAATTAATACAATATTTTTTAAAATATTAGTTATGGACTTTTAATTAATGTGAAAATGTTTGAAAAACATAAAGGTCCACATCTAATTCAATTTAAAGGTTTTTTAGGTTGAGTGTTTTTGGAGAAAAATAAAACAAGGGCCTCTAGAAGGCATAGATTTTAAAAAGAAAATAATATCAAAATAATATCAAATTTGGCCATCAATAAATGGAATTTTAAAAAATTCAAAATATGGACTTTTTTGGACTTTTTTTTCTGAGTTGTGAACCAAGTTTTAACTTGCATCTACCCCTCATGAGCTTTTGAGAAGGATGAATGAATGATTAATGGATGAGCACAAGGGTGAAATCATGGTCAAAGGAGCTAGGGGCGCCAAGGTAAAAATCATTTTCCAAGGATTTCACATGAGACATGTCATTCATGTGTTGGTTTACAATTTATAATCTTGTATTTCGGATACCCCATTTAGCATTACATTTTAGATATAAATACATTTTGACTAAAAATTGATTTTATATCATGTATATTATGCATTCATGGCCTTTATCAAATATATATATGAACAACTTTTGTTAAAGGCACATTTTCAAAATCCATAATTTTTACGGTCAAAAGCACTTTTGAACCAAATGTGCTCAAATGGGTTATAAAAACAATTTTTCATTAGTTCAGATCCTTTTTCTCTTCTAATCATCAATGTTAAAATCCTTTTCAATTTTCAAAAGGAATGGTGCACATTTGGTTGAAAAAAAAATGTTTGACACAAACAAAGACTGTCCACTCTTGAAGTTTGAGTGCTTTGAACATGTAATTTTTTATTTATTTGTGTCAATCTTTGAGCATGTAAACTTTGCAAATAATAGAAAATATTTCAAAAAAATTTATGATAATCCAAACTATTATGTTTCCCTTATGATTTTTCAAACATACAAAAATGCAATTTTAAGGAGTGTCCATTCACTTGGGTTGCTCCTTTGATTGTGATTTTACCCATAAAGTTTTTGGCTTGGTTGAATGATTGCTATTGAAGTACATAAGAAAAAGGCAACAATATTTTTAGGTTAACTTTTGGGGTTTTACTCTTGTCCATATTAAGTATTTGTTTTTAAGATGATTACAAGAACATGCCATGTTTGTAATTGAATCTTCACAAGATGTGCATGAAGAATGCAATAAATTAATATGTTTGCAATGATAAAAACATCATTAAATTCTAAGTTCTTGCATTAGGTTAAATATTCATTGGTGTTTTTTTTGGCAATGTTACACAATGCTTGAAACATATGTTTGTTGTAGATCTTTCAACTAACACTTGGATTCTATTTTGCAAATGTTTTGTGCTTTATTTTTTAATGGATTTTGGGTGCAAATAGGCCTTGAGTTTCAATGGGCAACACCCTTTTAGGGGTTGGGGTTCAAATCTCCTTCAAAGATTTTAGGTGGTACATCTTCTTACAAAATCATGCACAATGCCAATTGGTTGTGTGTAGGAAGTGGATGTGCTAGATGGCAACATTGACAACATCAAAACAAAATTCAGGGATATATCCATATGCATCAAGTGCTTCCAATGATTGTAAGGGATTTTAGGTTTGCATTGGAACCTTTCTATTGTTTAGTGCATTTGCAACCATTTTTTCAATGGGTTTACAAAAGTCCCTTATGCTTGTATAATGAACTTTTGAGTTTGACACTCAAGCATGTCCAACTAAGTTACTTATATATTCTTAGTGATCATTTCCTTGGTTTCTATATGGTAAGCCAAATGCTTAATTCCTCTTTTGACATGTATAGCTCTACATTAGCCAATTTACTATCCATAAGATTTGTGAACTATGTGCTTGAAGAGCTTGCTTGTTTATTGTAGTCTCATATATGTGTGTGAGCCTATTTTAGGTGTTTTCATTATGAGGTAGCTTCATGCCTTTGTTGCAAGTTATGAAGTGATAATCTTTTCTACGGATTTACTCTTACAAGCTCTAGATAACAATTCTTATAATAACAATTTTATGGGTGTCAAGCACTTAGGTGGCATGAAGTGTAGAATCAAGCTTGCCACTCCCTTAGAGTTTTACCATGAAGACCATAGATCAACACATTTCTTGGAGTTCAGTAATTGGGAGGAAAATGAGACCACAAATGCAACAATTTAGCCCTCCTGTTGGTGTTTTATGTAGCTTAATGTACTCCCTTGACAATAAAGCCGTAGCCAAATTTAGTCCCTTGCCAACACAATGTTGCCATTTTGTAATCACGTGAATTCAGGCTATGGGCCATTATGTTGACATTTTCAATTTATAACTGGCCCTAACATCCCCACTCTTCAATTTAAAAAGTCACCTACAAAGTTCCACCTCATGAAAAAAATCAGCCAACTATGCCAATTAAGGTTTGAGCTATGCAGCCACATTCGCTACTAGCTAGACTTGAAGAAAAAAAGACTGATTCACATGACCTCATGATCATGCAAAACCCCCTCTCCTTAAAATTCAAGTTTTAACTTGAAAAAAATTCTCAGTTGATGATTTTTTAGAAGATACCATAGTACCTGGGCCAGTTTGACACTAATTACATTATTTTCAGAAATGTTGAAATTTCCCCTCAAAAAAATTAGAAATAATTTTTTCCGAGAGAACATTTGAGAATATATCATTTGTTGAAATGGAATCCTCAAAATTAATTAATTATTCAACAAACAATGTGTGTAGAAGTGGCCTAGGTACTACAGTAGTCAGGCATCAAGGTTTAACTCCTTGGGAGATCATAAGCAATTTCATTCATTTATTCAATTTTTGAAAAGAGTGTGATTTTTTACTTTGGCACACCCATGTAGGTACATAAAGTTGTTTGGGTTGGAAATCCTGATTCAACAAGAATGGAATTTCACAAACCTAGGGTGTGAGAAATTGATACTTTGTGTCAAAGCAATTGAATGATGGATTTGTCAATATCAGAAGTTGAAAAACCTGTTGGTGAGTAGCTAAAATCTCCTTGGGAAGGCAATAGTTTTAATCTTAGAGGGACACTATAAACCGCATGCAAAAATAACTAAGTGCATAATAGTTAGGACCAAATGAAAGAGTGCACAAAGGACTAAAGTAGGTTAAATCTAACAGATTTCTTTATTCCAAGGAGAATGACAAAAAGTTAACGATTGACACATCTTGCACTATGAATTGGAAGTAGGGTTTTTTCTTTAACACAATTTTTTATTTGTATGAAGGTGACTAGACCAAGCACTTTGAACAAGCACTAGAATCCAAATTTCTTAATTTCTTAATAGGAAACATTAAGTTTCAGATATAATGGATTAACATTGAAATGAACTTCGATCAATTATTGACTATTTTGAGATATAACGAATAAGTTTTCAATTTGTGAAAGGGCCTTGCAAATTTCTACATGCAATTGAAACTATAGAATTGGTAGACTTTCTATAGGAGTTTTTAAGTGTGATGTCAGTTGTTTACACAATTTAAGGTCAAGAGTGTCTTCCAACATTTGTACAGCTTCTAGATCTGTGACTACGAGCAAGCATCATCAGTAAGCAAATATTGATATTTGGGGAATTGAATTAAATTGCTGCTATAAAGATTGTCTTTTAAGGAATTATGGAATCATTTCTTGTCTCAAAAACAAAAAAAAGTTAAAATTCTTCCAGAATAACAAAATTAAGGACATGTCAAACTAAAAAGGCTTATTAGAGATGAACGTGACACCTTATTACAATGATATAAAGATTACATAAGCACCCAAAAACATCTAATTTTTCTATGAGATGATGGACAAAGTTTTGGAAAAAAATTGATATTGTTGATGCTTGGTCAACCTAGTGGATTTCATCAATTTCCAAGGAATGAAACTCACAACAAAGATGGAAAAAGACTGTTGCTACTATGAAGTTTACCAAGAAAAGCAATGTTTGCTACTCGTTTTTCCAGAACCAAAACCAACCCATCTTAAAACTGAAACACATCACATAGCCTACCAAACAATGCAACATAAAAAAATTTGCCTAAAAATATGGAAAAGATTGAATTCAAAAGCCTAATGTACTTATATAGAACACCCCATCAAAATAAAAACTAGAAAAATAGAAAATAGAAAAGGAAATAAGTAGTAGAATCTAAAAAGCAAGGATTTGTGGAGGCTTGGAGTGAGCTAGTCGGAAGACAAGACTGGCCTTTGATGTGGATGAGTTTTCAATGACAACCTCCGTGCTTGCAACTCATAAAAAAATTTACAAATACACATTCATTCCATGGAATGAACTTGGTAGTCCATGGATGACTAAGTTCACACTCTGAATGGCTGGATCACCCAATGACCCCCACTATAGCTGGCACTTAGTTCTATGAACTCTAAAATAGCTCTCTGGCTTGTGGGTTGGCTGACTCAGACACTCCCATTCAAGCAAAGACTTTGATCCTCTGTAGGATTGTTTTGGCCATGGAGCAGATCATTATTCTCCAAAAAACATGCATGCAAAAGCAGAGCTAGGTGACATAAATTTAAGACTAGTTGAAGACCATTTGATCTGGCCCTTCTTTCATTGAGTAAATATTCTTCTTGATAGGAAACACAACCCGTCAATAACTTTACATCTGACAGTGAAATGTAATTGACTGAGTAGAAGTTCACACTTGATTGCATCAAGAATGAACCATTGATGCATTCTCCAGTCCAAAAAATACTGCCCTGTCCTATTCAATTTGATGAAGGTCCTGCTATTCCTAAGTGTTACGTGCATGTCAAACTGCAGCCACTATGCACCACTGTACCCCCGCCAGACAGTGCGGAACTCCTCACGGAAAGAGTTGAGGCGAGCCTTCAGGTTTGGTGTGCGGAGACTTGCATGCAATATAACTACTGCAAACCAAGACTCAAGTTAGATCTTCCCTATTGTCAAAAGGTCCTTTACCACAAACAAGTCAAGCAAAGAAAATCCACTGAAAGCTGAATCAAATGGATTAATAACAAATGGACATCTTTTGGACACACCACAGTGGAGATTGCTCCACTCTTCTACAAGAGTTATCAATTACAAATTAAGTACAATCACGAAGATGGTTCACAACAATCCAGGAGCTGCACAACGAATCCTGAGATATGTTCATGCTCAATCTGGAAGCTGACCTGGTTGGTTGTCTTCAATGACATACAAGAAGATAAAAGATTGCACAGTAAGAATCAAATGCATGTATTGAAACACAGAACTGGTCACGTACACAAAATTCCAAGAGCAAGTGATAAAAATATCATATTAATTGCTGAAGCTAGAAACCATAGCAGCACGCTTACTGCACATCCCAAAATCAAAATCACAGATAAATAAGAATCATATCATAAAGAAACATCAAACAGTGCTAATAGCTAACAATCTACATCACAATTGCACCAAGAGAGACAACCACTCATCCAGAATGTCATATTTTCACCTCTGGTACCTGTCACAAGTAGTCATCTCATTTCCACTTCTCTAGATCTTGTTCTCCCTCCCTTCCAACAGTTGGTATCATCCTACCAGTAGCTGAATTCCATACCTGATATCAAGCCAACAACAAAGAAGCGGCGATCTTGGCCACATATGTAAACTGTTCCTTTAGCTTGCTGGCCTCGTGCTGCTGTCCTGCAAAGGGGAAGTACCTAAGGTCATGCATTTGGCTCTTCATCTTCCAATTGGATGTGAATTTCTGAAAGAGGGTGGAGAATATTACAGCCAAGAAAATCTGACCTCTTGTATGAGTGAACCTAATACTAAAAGTGGATGCCAGTTTTGTCAGATGATCTGCTGAGGGCAAATAGCCACAGTGAGCATGTACACTTCATCCAAGATACATTTGGTTGGGTGTAAGAGACATAAAATCCATCTGTGCTTAACTACACTCTTTGTTCTCAGATGACTGTCACCCAAAACATGCTTTTGCATGGGAACAAGAGATACAATGGCAATGAAAGGTCACATAAGGTTGTCAGGCTTACCTAACAGGTGGCTGCAACTTGGCAGCAGCAGGTGGTGATATCCTTCTTACTGCTCTTCTCAGTGTTTCACTTACTGACACTGCAAAACTGCTCAATCATCAATATTGCTCATCAGCAATTTGAGCAAATGATCATACAAAAAAGAAAGGGTGTGAATGGAACAGCTCATGATTTTTGAGAGTTCCTTAAGTTTCCATGGCTCTTGGGCTGATGCTGAGGATGATAACATTGCTGACTACTGAGGTGGCAGGATGTTGAAGAATTAACTACTAATCATGATCTCCAAAATCATGAGTGCCACACTTGAGAAGTAATCCTTTACATCCATCTATGGAACTGGAAATTGCTCCATTTTCCAACAACTTTAGGCAACCATATTCTCTTCTGAAATTTGAGCTGCATCAAATTGAGTGTGTCCATTATCTCAGCCCATGCATGAATAAGCCTGTTCTGGTGGTATTGAGTAGAGTAATTCAGGCCATTTAAAACAGTCTAAATTTCCTTTCTTTCATTCCTTTCACAGTGAAGCACAGAGCAACAGTACCTGTCATTCAGGCATCCAATGCTCAGGGCTGCAAAAATCACTGAAATAAGTGCCAAAGGTCGTCGGACAAGTGCAATCACTGTGGAAAAGAATTTCTTCCATCATTAAACATTCCAAGAAGTATTCAAAGAAGCACATCTCTGGACTCATTTTCCAGTGGCATGTTAAGCTCCAAGTAGAACAGAATGTGGCATATGTTCAGATACAACATTCGGGAACATATTTCCAGTCAGGAAGCATGTCCAGATATTACATTCAACCTTAACCAATACACACAAATATACAACCCAATTGACATCATGAACATTTAAATTCCAAAGGTAGCCAGTAAGCAGTTGACTCACCAAGCATTAGAGTCAAGATGATGAAGTAGTTTGTTCGATAGCTGCACATCAAGCAATAAATGCAGCAACATATCAGGTGGAAACATTATAAAGGCATCACACTAATTCAGAACAGAAAAGAACAACTTGAATCAATTGGAAAGCATGCCCACAACAACTGATCTGAATGAAGAGTAGAAGAGGAAAAAAGCTCCTTACAAAAACCATAGACAGATTTTTATTTCACATGTGTGTTTCCAAGATGGTCCTACAGAAAGTGTGAGACCTCCTTTAATCCTCCCCAGAACTGCCACAACAAATCTAATAAGGGGTTCACTGCTCACAATATTGTTATTAAGACTGATAACATGAATGCACAAATGATGTGTAGATGTTTTTTCTTCCCTGTGGCCAGAGCTCAAAAACAGGTGAAATATTCTATCGATCTTGATAATTCCACCTTCAAGCACAAACTACCCCGATGACAGGTGAGATGATCTTCCAGACCATCATACAACATGTGGAATCTGAGTTGTTTGTGTCACTGAAATTGCTACATAAATCTTGATCAATTTTGAACTATTTGGAAACACATCAATCACAAATACCTGATTCAATTTCCACTCTGCCAAAATGGCCAGTTATCGAAATTTTAGGGTTTTCAGATAGCACTACCACAAGCTTCAACAGAATGATTCATGATCAACAATTTCAGAACCTGTTCTCCAGGTATGTTTTTTTTTCCCCCTGAAGAGAGCTCGTCTGCCACAGCTGAAAACGAAAGAATTCTACCACTTGAAACCATTTCGGTACTGTATTCACGCATCATCATGTACTCAATGTGTACAGAAGTAGTTGAGACTTACCCTTCCCCGGGGAAAAAACCTTTGTTTGTGTCGAGAAAACCTTATGAAAGAGAAGGAGGCAAACCATCTGCCGAATAAGTGTCACTTCCGTCCTGCGAGTCACATTTACATAAGAAACAGGGAAGAATAGGAAGAAAAAAAGTTTCTCTCACTAGTAGAAATTGCATTTGAGGCGGGCGTTCCATTTGGATTGCGTCTTCGGTGTGCTGAACTTCTGAAAGAATTCTGGCAACGGCCTTGGAGGCGTCGCCCACTCCACCTCCTTCAACTCATCTATCAACTCCTCCGCCGTCACATTACTCCAATCCATCGCCTCTTTCGTTCTAGAATGTCCCTGACCTCCCTGTTCTTCCAGATTCTGTTCTTCACCACTCAAGGTTCTTCAACCCCTTCTCAAAAGGAAAAAAGGGAAAAAATAGTAAAATTAGGAGAAAAAAAACACTCTGCGAAATCTCCTCTTCACATGCAATTGGTGCTTCAGATTACGCAAACAACAGGGCGCGGAAACAGATCCTTTCGATCGATCTAGAGCTCTCTGTGTCTCCTCTCGCTCTCTCTCTCTCCCGCGCGCGCGAGCTCCTCTTTGCTTCCCACAAGCCTTGGGGTTCCATCAAAGTCTCATCTGATTATGAAAGAGAAAACAGACATTCTTGGATGCAAACAAACAATCCACAGAAAATGGATGAAAAGAGTGCAAGAAAAATCTGCTTCTTCTTCACCATCGTACTAATTTACGGCTTTGCATCCAAAGTCTCATCTGATTATGAAAGAGAAAACACACATTCTTGGATGCTGAAAATCCACGGAACTTAGATGAAAAGAGTGAAAGAAAAAGCCGCTTCTTCTTTCTTCTTCTTCACCATCGTGCCTACTAGTTTAGGGCTGACATCCAAAGTCTAATATGATTATGAACTTAAAACCACATACTCTTGGATGTAAAACAACAAAGACTAAAAAAGAAGTGAACCGTTAATTTATTTATTTAGGTTAATTTGTTTGTGGGCTGCCTCCCAAAAACTAGAAAGACTGCAAAGGATGGATGAGGTTTGATTCAGTGGGATGAAAAGAACATTGGAGCCCAAACGGCTTCTTCATTCCCCCCTCCTCCTCCATCCCCCAAGAATTTTTAAACATGTGGTCTTGGGGGGTTATTAGAAACACTGAAAGACCCCCGGCGGTTATTATTGAGGTTCTTAGGACTCATTCAAACTGTGGTTCTGAAAAACAGCAAAGAACTCTGGCTCTGATATGGGGTAAACTGGCCCATCACCAATCACCTGCCGATGACCGAACGTTTATTTATATCTTCATCATATGTGCTTCATTTTGAGTGATTTAAAATGTTATGGGAGCGTTACCTCAAGCTCTAGAAATCATTTTTGAAGTGCAAATGAAAGGGAGTAATGAAAAAATAACAAGAAGAAAAATAAGCTTTCCAACATACAAAACGTGTTTTTTTTTCTTTTTCTTGTCTTTGAACCCTTCCCACTTTCAAACCTCATAACTTTCTTATTTTTTGTTTATTTTAAACAATTTAAAATGCTACAAGAATGCCACCTGAAGTTCTACAAATCATCTTTAAACTCTAATAGCAACAGAACAACATACAAGGAATGTTTAACAATAGAGCAACATACAAGGAATGTTTTGGGTGTTTAGAAATCGATCTTTGTAATGTTTAGTGATTTGTTTTTTTGAGCTTTTGACCCCTTCTATTATGGGGAACTATAACTTTTTCAATTTTATTTCATTTTTGATGATTTTTGGTGTGCCAATAGGAGGGGTTCAAGTTTTGTTACGACACCAAAACCAAGGAGCCATTCGCTTGGATTTGGTTAACCTTGAGTGCTTAAGTGTTTGGTCACCGGCCAGTTTACCTTAGGCATAGCCATGGTTCTCCAAAAAAATGATTTTTCTTTTTCAAATACCCACCATACAAATATTAGTTCCTTATTGGTTTTTTCATGAGAATTAGTGATTTTTTAAGGAGTTTGAAATAACTAGGACAGGTAGTTCTTTGATTTTTGAGTTTTTTTCAAAAAACTAGAATCGACAGTTCTCTAATTTAGTTTTTCTAAATAATTGTAATTGACAATTTTCGAATTCAATTGTTCCAAAGAACTAGAATCAATGACAAATAATATTCTTATTCAATTTTTTTTGAAAGAACCAGAATCGACAACAATTCTTTAATTCAAATTTTCCAAAAGAATTGGAATCAATGGTTTTGTGATTCATTTTTTTCAAATAACTAGAATCGATAGTTCTTTAATTTGGAAGCATTCCAAAAAATTGGTGTGACCTAAAGGCATGTCAAGTAAAAGGCATGACATCTATAGGGTTTTATTTTTTGTATTTTATTGCATGGGATGTGATCGTCACCTTTGGCTATTTGTTCATGAAGATTGACAATGATGGCAATTGGCAAGAGGGAAGCCATTACTTTGCTAGATCTTCTATACTTGGTTTGTTGTTAAGTTTTGTGTGTTGGCCAATAAGATTTGTGTGGAAGTGTTGTATGAAGGAGGTGCAATGGAGGATTGCGATAAGGAATGTCAATAAGGATTTAACTAGAGAAGCTTTGGGTAGAACTTTAGAAAAGCTAAGTACATTTCGTTAGTTTTGTGTGTGTGATTTAGTTTCCACAAAAAGACACTATATTCAACATTTCTTTTCCATTGTGTAGGGATCAATGGCTTGGAAGTTCTAAATAGAACCTTGGAGTTAAGTTTTTATATTTCCCTTGATCTAGAACCACAGAATTGAAAAGTATGACACAATCTAAGGTTCACCATCTTACAGGTCTCGTGTTCAAATGTTTTGGGTTGGGATTTGGAATTTTGGGTGGATTATGAAGAAGGTACATTGTGTGTGCTAGGTTAGAAGGGACTATCATCATTAGGGGAATAGGGAATAAGATTTTAAGGCTTTGGATTTTTGTTGTTGGATCAATGAGATAATACCTATGAACAAATTAAAGTGATGAACAAAAAGAGTCTATCCAAATTTCTAGGTTAATGTCATCAACGTCTATCATGATTTGTGTATGTTAATAGAATATAGCTACATTGTTGTTGTGATGTTGTTCATTAGAAATCACTTTCCAAGGATCTTATGAATAAAAAGGATTCAACAATTTGTGTCGATTATTATAGATGTTGCATAACACAATTGTTAAGGTAGTTAACACATTTTCCCAATTTGGTTACATTGGAATCAACAATTCTTTCTAATTTCAAATGATGACACAACATTGGTAGATGATTTTCTTAAAAGAATCAACAAAGAACCAGTAGTTCCAAGTAGGTTTTCTAACTAGCTATTTGATTTTCTTGAGAATTGTCATTATAAGTCAAAACCAATGTTAGGCAACTACAAAACCTTAATTCAAAACTAACCCAATTCTTAGCTAGTTATCAGAAAAAGAATTAGTTGGGTATCACCTAGGGCATTACCCAAATTGATATTCAAATTTTGGATATCAAATTTGAAATACCAATTCATTAAAAATTGGGTCTTTTTTGAAATTTTAAACTTTCGATACTTGAGTAGGTTATATAGGTCTAATTCTTAAGGGTTTAATAATAGGGAGTCCAAGGTTAGTTAGGGTTTAAGGATTTAAAGTGGAGGCAAGGTTTAAGGTTTGGGAGGTGCCATTTTGTAATGAACCTTGCTATTTTATTTTTGGCTTATGAAAATTTGAAAAAATATTTAAAAATTTTAATTGAAAAAAATTAAATGAATTAAACAAATTAGTTTAATATAATAACTAATCTTAATGAGTTAAGAACTGGTTGTGAAAGAACTAATTAGGCATGAATAAAAATTCAAAAACCAAAGATAATATGAATTTTTTTTTTAGTTGTGAAAAACATTTCAATTTTTAAATTCGAAAAATGTTTGAATTGAAACAGACAATTATGAAAAATAATTAACAACTACCCAACATTGCTCATTTTTTTAAAAAAATATTTTGAAAAACATCAATCAAGGTCCATATATAACAACATTTTTATTGGGTAAATATAGTTGTCAAATGGTGATTTCTTTTTTTCAAAATTGTTTTAAAAATGTGTTTTCTAAGTTTTTTAATTGCCCAATTTGCAATAAATTCATATTTTGAAAAAATCAATATATATTTTTTATTGGGTTTTAAACATGTAACTGAAATTTGAAAGATATTAAAACTTTTTTACTTTCATATTTTCTATAGCCTAATTGGGCTAAATTGTCGTATGGATGATCATCATTTTCAATTACGTTACATAAATAAGAAAAAACATTGCACCTTATAACATCTTTGTTTTGTAGGGGGAAAAAAACCCCAACAACATCAACAAATGTTTTTTTTTAAATGATGTAAATTCACCAAATTTGAAGAAAGAAATTTTTGAATCATCAAATTTCTACCATAAGGTCCAACAAGTAACCACAATGTTTTAAAAAATTACTATCAAATTTGCTTCGTAACCAAATGTAGTTGAAATTTGTTGTTAATGATCTTTAATTTAACATCACAAAATTGATAAAAAAAACAGTGTTGCCTTGTAACAAGCAAAGTGGAAAAAGGATTGATGCCTTTATATATATTTTAAAGTGCACAAATAATGTGTTAAAATACTATTGTGAATAACTACCTATTGTGTATTGATTGTTAGTTCATTCAAAATAACTAAGAAAACAAATTCAACTCACCAAATCCAATCCATAAGTATGTACATATAGGTTAGTGTGTATTATAAATTGGTACATATGTATGGATGTACATTAATTACATGGGTAGGTAAGTAATTCTTACTTGTTTTTATTGAATAGCCGGTAGGCTGAATAGGTACATGTAAGTAGGCACGTAGGTGGGTCTAAACACAATTAGGTTGATTGATGATTATATCTTTTTGGGGTTGAATGACAAGTAGCACAAAATGTATCGCAAAATTGTGAAACATGTAATTTCATTAAACTAAAAAATTGAAATCAATATTTATTTTGCTCATACATAATAACATTAAAAAAAACCTTAATTCAATAGACATTAAAGTGGATTATTATGAAATGTAAATAGGTTTAGATCTAATCTTTATAATGTCATTTTTTATAAAAGTAGGTGCATGTAGATGAAAATAGTTTCAAAATCAAAAATTTGAAATTGAAAGGCATTAAATATATATAATAGGCTTTTGAAACCATGCAATTTGCAAGTTAATTATTTTACTTTTGAAATGGAAGTAGCTTTAAACACAAATTTCACATATGTATATTCAAATATACCTCTATTTATGAAGGAAGGTGTCACAACCCTACTTTGAGAAAGGTGTGAGGATGAAATTCACACTCCCAAAATTGGGACTTGGGAGTCTTCCGAGACTCCCAAAATTTCAAAGTTCGATGGCAGGGGTCAAAACACCTCGCATTTGAATAATTTTTATATCATTGGAAAGCTATCAAAGTGTAGATGTCGAAAATGCCCTCGCATGGGCCATTTGGACATCTGCAGCACAAGTTATGGCAAAAAGAAGGGTCGGGAGTCTAATTGGCAATTTAACTCCTGACCATTAAAAGTCAGGAATTGACCCGACCATGGTGCGTGCAGTTAGAGTGTGATAAATTGTTGGAAAGATCTCAAGAAGAGCCACAAGTTTGCTTTAGACCTCATCCCAATCGGAGGTCTGAGCAAAGAGTTATGACCTCACAAAGTCCTAGGAGTCCAAACTGAGACAATTTCAAGACTCCTCCTTGGGAGTCTAGGGACAAAAAGCCATTCGGATGTGGGTGCTATGGAGAGGCACATAATATATTATATGGGGGAAGGTGGTGGCTTCCCCCGAATTCAAGCCATGGTGAATTTTGTGAGTCCAGGGTTGCCTGTGGCTTGTCCTAGCACCAAGGGTGCTCCAAAAAGTGAACTGACCAACTTGTTGGTTGGTCGGATACAGGTTCGAGTAAGTGAATAGCTTGTCACTCTTCCTAGTCCCATCCCAGAACTTCATCACACCCCTCTACCCCTTCTAGTGCTGAGAACTAGGAGCATGCCCCGAGTTCCTCACAATTCCACTATTTGAGTAACTTAGACCCAACTTGGGTCTAATTAGGAACTTGGGAGTGTGTTAGAAGGTAGTTTGTTTTGTAGTTATGAGGTCCATTAAACCGGGATGCTTCAGATCATGTTCTTGGTGTTTTTGGAAAGTTCTTGATGAGAAGGGGTGCATGGGCTTGGTTCCATGACCTTTGGACTTGTGGTGCAAAGTTTTTAAACATTGAATGATGTCTTCATTGAAAATTAAATTAAAACGTAGTTGAAAATTTTAAAGGAATTGGGGTGTGCCTTTGGTGTTGTTGGAAAGATCTTGATGAACAGGAATTAATGGAATTTATTTGGTAAGATTTGCATTCAAAACGTGGGAGATATTTATTTTAAAGTGATTTTTGCCATTGAAAATCCAAAAAAACTAGGTTATAGAAGGAAAAATTAGTTAAAGACGTGGTAACATTTGGGCCAATGGCATATGCCACATTAGTTTACATGGTTATCATTCATCAAACTTTGGGTTCACTTTCTTATGTGTTTAATAAACAATTTTGAACATGTCAAATTTTGGACATTTATTAGCTTGCCTTTACATGTAAGCATACTATTTGGCACACTTGGTCCATGTTCACTATCATTATTGTCTTCTCAAGCATTTTGCAAGGTAGAGTGGTTCATTTTTGAATCCAGTTTTTAATCCATACTTGGGCTCCGTGTTGTTTCACTCTATTAGTGACAATGAATTTTTTTTTAAGGATGGGAAGTGAAAGATTTGTATAAGCTTGCTAACTCTTGGATGTCGAATCTACAACTAGTCCATGCATTCCAACTAGTTAAATTTGACCATCAAAACATGACCTCATGGCTTACAAGCCACCTTTGTGTTTGAAAAAAGGTTATGATTAAGTGAAATACGTGTACTTATGTATGTAAACAAGTATGCAGGTACTACATATTTTAGTCCCCTTTGACCATATCCATGTTCAACATTCTAAAACATGACCACAATGGCTTAAGTAAAATCCTACTGAAAAGAAACAATCTGGACAAAAAATTGAATTTTCTTTGAACTACCATCATCTATTACACATATTTGAAGACACCCTAATTTTTGGACACACATTTACACTAATGATTTATATATCTAAGATGAAACAGGTGCCTTGACAACAATAAGCAAGTGGGGCCCATTTTTAGGGGGGGTCTTCAACACAACCCGATTAATCTACCCAAGACCCAAGTATATCCACCTTGTTTAGAACTTGAAACATGGTTAATGAAAAAATAGAATATGTGTTATTCAAAATTTTACAATCCCCAAGAATTCATTGAAAAATAAACATTAATGTGGAAAATTCTTAAGAATACAAACCTAGGCAATATTGCCAACTACCATAGGCTCTTGTTCAAAGTCATAAAAAATGCCTTCCCCATAATCTATTTAGTTTTTACATAATTGTGTCTAGGAATTTAAATCAAGTTTTCATGCATAGTAATTATTGAGTTTTGAACTTTATAATAAAAGAGAACAATTGAGATACAATATCTAACATAGGGTTGCTTGGCATTTGGTTTTGATGAAAGGAGAATTGGATCATTGTAAAATGCAGCATCTATGACCACCACTACATCAACCTCTTGTAATAGTCTACTATAGTTGTTGTTTGGCACTACAACATTGAACCCCAAACTTCTTAAAATCCACCATCCATTGATATGAAATACCTGAAAATGTTTGCAAAAATCCACAAAGTATGTTCACAACCATAAAATACAAAACAACCAACATGTCATCTGGACATGAATTGTTGTGCAAGTCAAGATTATTGTTCTTTCTTTCTACCCTTTGTTGTAACCAAAAGCAAGTTTGTACAATAGACATTCACATAATGAAACTAGAACTGTAACCAAATAGATCTAATTGGGCATGAAAATTTAGATATGTTCCAAAGTCTGGGACTTTTAGAATGTTACAACTTCCTTCTCATTATTCTTTGAGATGTTCCTATGACACGTTTAAGCAATTTGCACACAACCCACCAAGTCATATTTACATCTTATGCCATGTAACACGTTTTGGCATGTTTAAAGTAGGGTTCCAGAGGCCCACTTTAACCATGAAAAACTCCTTCAAGAAAGTGTAGTCAATTCGAGTGCACACCAAGAAAATGGACAACATTTCAAACATCCCATTGATTACAATTTTATCATGTTGCAAATAATTATGAAAACACTTCTTTGGCCAACACCAACTTGCTTTACATAGCTACAAAAAAATCCAATGAAACACATTCATTACATACAATTTCACCACTTGTGCTAAACTTGTTGCCCCTGCATAGTCATAATTCCTTATAGCAAACAAGCAACATCAAGGTCATGATGACCCACTCTATTTTTTGCAAGTAGTCATGTGATGGGTGTTGCCTTAAAATTTCATAGCAAACAAGTAGCATTAAGGTCATGATGACCCCACTTTGTTTTTTGCAATTAATCATGTGATGGGTGTTGCCTTAAACCCTCAAAGTAAACAAGCAACATCAAGGTCATGATGACCCATTCTATTTTTTTGTGAGTAGTCTTGTGATGGGTGTTGCTAGAAGGGTGCAACCTAATTAAGATGAGAAATTATGTGAACCAACAATCTACAAAATGGAAACCTAGAGGATTGTGAACCATTTTTGTAACCAAAATTTGGTACCCAAATGTATCTAATGTTGCTTTTAAAAGGCTTCCAAAAGGCACTAATTTGTTGTACCAAGTCCCAAAAGATGAGATTGAGAGGTGAAAAGCAGCTACTGCATCCTAGTTGTTCTTATCCACTAGTACCCCATGCCTGACTTCAACAAAATCAAAGGCTCTTGAAAAACAAGAGAAAAAACCCAACATTGTGATTAGGAGGAAGAAGAGGGGAGGAAAGAAGAAGCTTTATGTAGGTCAATCTCCAAGAATTTGTGAGCATGTAGCTCAAAGTTGGTGATTGGAACCATTGCCACAATGTGAAGATTAGGTTTTAATGTGTTTGCTCCCATATTCAAAAACACATTATGGCAAACCTTTTCCTTTGAACATGATCAACTGCCATAAAAAGGAAAAAAAGTGTTGCATGGTGCCCCAAAAGCCCCAACTCCAAGGCTCAAGCTTTCAACAACCTTGCAAACTGCATCACAATTTGCTCATTATTGAACAACAACAAGAATACCTTGCCATTCTTTCTCTTTTTCATTTCAACCCAAACACCTAAAAACCATAATGAAAAACCATGTACCCAAAGTATAACAATAATCTATCCATCATCATCACATCTGCTAGAAACAAAGTTAGAATTATCATCATAGACGAACTAAACCCTAGAAGATCTTCTCTTTCATCATCTTTGTTATCCAACTAGTCAATCTTTTATTGGAACCTTCTTCTAATTCATGCAACACATCATTCAAGGGCTTAGAAGGAAAAATAAGAAGGAAGAAGAAGATTTTTATTATGAAAATGTAGAGAAGCTACCACTTTGTAAGAGATACATGGATGTGCATTATGTTGTTTTGCGCAGAATAGTCGATGTAATCCTCTAGAGAAGAAGAAGGGTTGCCACAACAATCGACCGTGTTGCACAATGTTCACCATCGTTGTTGCTTCTTAGAAGAAATTTAAAAAAAAATTGCCCAAACTTTCGTCATTTTGACACATAATTGTTAAACTTTGATCATTTTGGTGCATAATTGTTGACTAGACAACCGTCTATAATTGTTATGGTTGACGACCATGGTGTAATTGTTTTAATGACAAAAAAAACCTTAAAACTTGGTCTACATAAACTAGTTCTAATTATCATTGTCACTAGAATTAAGATTTTTCACAATGTATTTTTTACCAGCCAAAAATTTGAATTCATGTATTTTTTAAAATATTAAGATTCTAAAAAATCAAGGACATCTAACCATGTAGTATATCCTAGCCTGCAATCATTTTTTAATTTCACAAAATCAAGATATGAAGGACTTTGTCATTTTTGTTAATTTTAAATGTCCATAAAAGTCCATAAAACTTTCATATGATGTTAAAATGGTTTGGAGGACTTCATTTTGAGTTTCAAACTAAAAGTGTCTCCAGCGGGTTACTGGAAAATGGCCTGCACGCCATGTTTTCACATCCAAATTTTGTGTTAAATTATTTTCCCTTCCCACCTACAAACTGCAAAATAGTAAACATTATACACTGAGGAATCATGAAAAGACCACAAGGGGGCCAATTAGTGCGGCCAGCCAATCAGTAGCAGTAAGTGTGTGGGCAGTAAATGCAAACACCCAACTAGCAGCAGTGTTTTTTGTTTTCCCGTGTCTCCTTGAAACCCCAGTATCTGGCAACAATTTTGGTGTACATGCATCCACTTTCACACAACTCTGGTTTATTGCTTCATTCAAAAGTGCATGCAGGCCAGTTTCCAGTGGACCGGTGGCTGAAAATTTAAAAGAGTCTACGCAAGGTATTTCATTACAAACCCAATCCTTTTCCAACTTTATAAGGATTACAACCCTGTAATTTGTTTTTGATTAAAAGTGCCCCATTCAATGTAAAGCTTTTGTTTCAAATGATTCCACTTTTATATCTCACTAAATTGTATAAAAATATATATGATTGATTCCTGCACAAAATTAAAACCATATTTGATGAGTGACGCATTGCAATTCATAGGGGTGCCAAAGAAATGACATTGTGACATTGAACAAGGACACTCTAATTTGCAAACACCTTCCCATAGTTGGTCTTCACATATTTAAACCAATATAAAAACAAGGTATAACATTGAAAAAAACTTGCAAGAAATGAACAAGCATTTGAAACATAATCCATTCCTATATGGATCAATGGGTTACTAGACTTTGAATCCTTTGTACTAGGTTTATGTCAATTTGTGCCACAATGTCGAAAAGGAAAAATGCAGTGATAAAATCTCAAGGATCCTTCTAACATGATACAAAGGTTTAAGTTGAATATTTGAAGGGAATAAAACTCTCACAATCCATGATAAAATCTACAACAGATCCTCCCACATGAATGGGGTAAAATGAGGTTTTTCCTTGAAAATAATACTTAACTAGGGCCTCCCAATGCTCCGCATAACCATTTTTGCAATTTACATAAAGTTCAATGCAAAAAAATTCCTACTCATAGCAAATTGAATGCTCAACAATTTGAAATCATCTAAATTTGCTTTGTCCATTCCTCACATGATAGGATGACATGTCCCATAATCATGCAAAGTCTTTCCAACTTGTTTGTTGGATTCGAGTACCTGTGATTCAGGATGAACATGTGTTTATATCTGCAAGTTCTTATTAGAACTGCTTCTTGCCTGCAGGTCCATACGAAATGGTTGGTGTGGACTCATATTGTACACAACTTGAGAAGCAGGTACAAAAGCATGACTTGATGTTGTTACCGGGAGTTCTTGTGTTTACATGTATTTGCCTCCAAGACAAAGTCTGATTAGGTTATCATGGTTGCACAAAGATGTGAATGCAAAGGGTCAAATTCAGCATCAATCTCTTGCGATGTGTATTTTCTTTAGCATGCTCAGGTGCACATTGAGGGTGGGTTAAATAGATTCCTACAAGATAAATCTATTGGATAGTTCTTGTCGAAAATTCGGAAACTGGGTGAATTCTACTAAGATGTCTATCTTCATCATTGACCTAATTTTTTTGGCTGCTGGTTGGTGCAGGCTGCTGTTATTTGTCAAGAAGTGAGTCACGGATCTTAAGACAGGTCTCCTCTTCAGATTTTTCAGCAATCAGGGAGTTACACAAATATATGTTCTATTTTCATAGCTCGTGCTATTTGTTTGAAGCTTTCAGGTCATGAACGATAACTTCTCATGGCCTGAGACCTTTGCTTATGACAAGTAGCTCCTTGCAAACAATGTTATCTCAGTCTCCCCTGCACTCTAATAGTCCAGGCCTTGAGTGACTAGTTGCATTCGAAGAAACTGAAGGAGTGTTAACTACTTGGGCATACATGTTTACAACTTTATGTCACTGGGAGGGCCTCATGCAGGGATTGCTGCAGTGCCTTTATGTGTTGTAAGGTTGCACGCTGGATTTCTCAAGAATTGTATATATGCAAATGTTGTGCATGGACATCCTCCTAAATTTCTCCTGTTGATACTTACACACATTGATTTACTGCTCCTTTCAATGTACAAGGAACTATTTGGTAGGTATACTATTTGGGTTACTTAGGTCTTTATTTTTTTGTGTACCACCACCACTTTGATCTCTTTGTGAAACAACTTGTTAACACTCACTTCAAGTTATGTCCTTTTGCAGGTTGATCAATGCAGTGATTGGACGATTTGTGTACACAACAATTGTTCAGGTCTGTAATCCTTATTACTGCTACAGAAGAGCTCTGGATTTTCTTGTCAGTTTATGCCTTGACCAGATTTTACTCATTTTTGCGTTCTTTTAGTAGCATATTAACCACCTTCTGCTTCGAAACACAAACAATTATGGGTCATTCAGATTGGAAAGTTGGCAACTTGTAGCATTCATTGAATTGTTAGTTGACAATTAGGATTCTGCTTTGTCTATCCTTTAGTATGGCCATTTAAGTACGTTTTGACATACCCACTATTGGCTTTTTGTCATTTAAATGTAGTTATTCCAGGGTGACGATGACTTTAACAAGTGATTTTGTGGATGCAGAATCATCTTGCACGAACTGGATATGTGAAAATCTGTACTGTGAGTTCAAATTTGTTACCATTGAAGCTGCCACTCTTGTTTGATTGGTTTTTTTGTGTTCCTTGGTACACAAATGTTATCGACAAATTGGTCCAGAGTTCTAAATTTATGTGAGAGGTCTGGGAATGGCTTAGCAAATACATGTTAGTTTGAAGAGAGCCGGCTTATGCGGAAGACCTTGAATTATGAAACAGAGGTGGGATGTTGAGCTTGTAGGTTGCTGTGTTGTCCAGATATCACAAAGGTGCTTCATTTTTGCCAAGACTCAACAATGAAATTGCTAAAAGACACAAGGAAAAATATATAAGAAGCAGCATTGATCATTGATCATGGTAGGTTGTGAAAGTGGGCACCATCTGGTCCTCATTGCTAATGCTCTAACTACACTGTAGATAGGTCTTGTTGAACCTGAGTTGGGTTTTAAGAGTCTCATCTGAAGTGCCATATGATAAGTCACCTGGGAATACTACATAAATACCCAGTTGCTCACTCATTGTGCTTATTTGCAGTTTACAGAGGATGTCCTCTTGATGTCTCCTCAAACAGCTTGGTTTGGGCACTATGCAAACAATGACTTTGGTGGTGAAAAATTTACTTGCAAACAAGGTACTCAAATATTATCCATGATGTCACACAATTAGGGGCCAAGAACGGCTAGTTTCAACATAATAGGGCATCAAATGCATAACTGGGAATGAAAATTTTACAAAAAAAAACTGGGATTATATTTTTTAATCAATTTTGGTGGTAAACTGAGTTTCATCCTGTTTTCCTTTTTCCTGAGTACTTCCCCTGCAGCTGCGAATATTTTCACTGCTCTTACCTGTACAGCTACTATAATTACTCTCAAACTTCACAATTTAATAAAATTTCATTACTTTGCAAATATCACTGAAAGAGGAGGGGATAGGGGGTGAAAGCAGGCTCAAAGAGAGGGTGAAGACAGGGCCACTTTCCAGATAACTCTACTAAGTGGAAAATCTTGGAAAAAACAGGCATTACAGTTTAAGTTCTCCCAACCAATGATCTCCCAACTAATGAAATTGATATTAAGAAATATAGAGATCTTACAACATGGGTGCCACTCATGTGTGTACCATTAGTGCCTGTTTGTAGGTCAACACATTTCAAGTCTGATCATGTGCAATGTTATAACACCCTGCCCTACAACTGGAGTCAGACATCAAGCAACTAAATCACAACTATGCTAAGAATAATGGAGTTAATAACTTCATGCTAAACATTGATAATGCCCTTCTCACAGCACATCAAATCTTTCCACATGCTTGCAAACTGCTAAAAACTCCATTATAATGTTTAGCATGAAGTTATTAACACAAAGATCAAAGGAAAATCCTTCACCTTACCATCTTTCCTATGTACACACAGTCTTTTCAGCAGCCACACCCTGAACAGGTGTAAAACTACTGCAGTGCAGTCATACCACTAGAATGCTACAAACCAAAAAAACCTAATCTAGTGATTGGGTGATAGACCACTGGCATCACCAATAGTCCCTGCAAGAACAAACACCATTCTCAAAGTGATGAAATCGATTGGCATCCCTCACTATGATTTTTCTCTTGACTATTTTTGAAATGAACTTTGTAGAAGTGTGGCAGTCTTCACATACCCGCAGATTCTTGACAATGCGAAGTGGAGTACCAGGATCAGTGCTCATAAGCCCAAATGCAATAGCTAGTTTTTCGCTATGGTGACACAAATGAAACACCTTTTCTTCTTCCTCCACATCATGCAGCACAAATTTTGTATCAGGCACATACCCCGCATCATGCATCAGACCTGATAATCTCTTCAGTTCTGCATGGATTTTGATCATCTGAGGGTGGATTTGATCATCTACTACAAATGTATGCACAACATCATTTACTTCAATCCAGGTACGACCTGGCTGTTTCTTCGCATCTCTTTCCTTTCTCTGTCGTTCAACATTCTCACTGAGTTCTAAGTTGCCAGTGGCAGCATACAGGTTTGATAGCAGCACATAGCCCGCAGCATTTTTAGGTTCCAGTTCAAAAACTCATTTCGCAACGCATTCTCCCATCTCCACATTACCATGAATTCTGCAAGCACCGAGTAAAGCTCTCCATATAGCTGCATTTGGTTTACAGGACATACCCTGGATCATATTCTCTGCCTCCTGCAGATGCCCAGCACGACCAAGAAGGTCGACCAAGCAGGTATAGTGCTCCAGCTTTGCAGGAATCCTGTAAACTGTGGTCATCAAAGCAAAAAAGCGCAGGCCTTCATCCACAAAACCTGCATGGCTACAAGCTGAAAGAAGACAAACAAAAGTGATATGATCTGGATCTACACCTTCTTCACACATCTGTTCAAAATGTACCAGAGCTTCTTTAGCCTGCCCATGCATGGCAAATCCTCCAAGTAGGGCATTCCAAGAGACCACATCATGTGAAGGCATAGCGTTGAACACTCTGCAAGCATCCTCCATGCTTCCACATTTTGCATACATGTCAACCAGGCTACTCCTCACAAAGACATCTGACTCACACATACTTTGAATGATCTGTTCATGAGCACGCCTGCCCTCTTCAAGTGCAACTACATTGGCACATGCATTCAGCACCCCCACATAAGTGACAGGGTCTGGGTGCACACCTTCCTGTTGCATGTTTTG
>Ga0116229_10001035_pt1 | contig 42011 bp, 29 predicted proteins | sample S1TSphgellanicum_3_FD_87313 | JGI IMG/M metagenome (GOLD analysis project Ga0116229, IMG submission 87313) | Host-associated microbial communities from peat moss isolated from Minnesota, USA - S1T2_Fc - Sphagnum magellanicum MG | ecosystem: Host-associated > Plants > Peat moss > Unclassified...
CTTCTTCCATGATCCCACTTCTTCAACTTCTTCCATGATCCCACTTCTTCAGCTTCGTCTACAACCCCACTTCTTCAGCTTCTTTCCATGACTCACCTCTTCAGCTTCTTCTATGATACCCCTGCTTGAGCTTCTTTCATGATCCCATTTCTTCAGCTTCTTCCATGATCCCACTTCTTCAGCTTCTTGCATCTCAGTTCATCAGTTGCGTTCCTTTCTCAAGGGCAAGTTTTGCTTCAGAGATTAAACTGCAATGGGGATTGTGGTCAAAACCAGAAAGAAAGGGGTTCCTTGAAGCCTGGGGGATGAATTCCTTGATTTGTTTTTGCACTGTAAGAGTTTACTTTCTTTTGCAGTTTTGCAGCCACACTGCATACACACAGAATTAGCAGTATGTGCCTGGGTTGGCTAAGAAAGATAACCCCAGTTTGTGATTGCAAAAGACTTTCAGACACACAGACAGATTTAGAAAGGGGAACAATAGTTTAATGTTGTTTCTTGTGATATTTCAGGAGATTTGTGGCATTTTGCTAGGAACAATTCTTTGGGACCATGAATAACCGAACCGTTTCCAGAGCCAAAGGCTAGAGATACGGGACCTTGAGTTAGAGACTATTTCCTTGTTCATTTGTTTTGGACTTTTGCTCCATACTGTAAATATTTGTCTCATTTACTGAGAGCGCCTGATGAGGAATCCAGAAGGCAGTGATCACATGATTTAAAAGATCATTTGTTTTGCAGAACCTGTGGCGATTTTCTCGCTGTTGGTGACAAACAAATTTTCCATGTTCTTCACTAAAGTTTTCAAGCTTTGGAATTCATTGTTTGTTTTTCATGATTGCTCATATCTTACTGCAGTTTTCAAGCTTTAAATTCATTTTGGTGTTTTTGGTGCTCACTAACCATCTTGCTTGTTGTTGCTATGATGGTAGTAATGTGCAGATGATGTTCAATACATTTCAGAATGACAAACGTTTCTGAGAACATGCACAATCTTTCTGAGGAGACGTGCCAAGAATTGCGCAGTCTGAGAGTGATGTGCAATTTGCTGAGAATGTTGCAATCTTGGAAATGCACTGAGGATGTGTGTGATCTTTCTGTCTGATGTTGTTTAGTATTTTTGTCTCCACAAAACTTGGGCACTAAGATCTTACATCTTGCATTTCCATGTCTAATGATTGTGAGAGATGATCTAATCTACTGCAGCGTTTTAAGAAGGAGAGCTTCCATCTTGGTTCTGCAATGTGCACGCGGTCTCTATTGCTGCAAAACAGATGAGTAAACTGTATCTTCCCAATTATTTTCCAGTTTGTGATGCAATGACCATTGAAATAATTTCAAGTACTCCTCATGAAACATAGTCCATGGCCTCAATCCTTATTGCCTGTTTCATTTCAAGTTTCTCAGACAAAAAGCTTACCAGTCTGTTTGTTGGTCAGAGGTTTTGGTGTGCAAATTGCTTGTGAACCATGGAGTTGATTTGCATTGTGTGTAAAACAAGAGGTAATCTTCTTGTTGCTTTCGTTACTTAAGTATCTATTCTATCCTTTTGCATCTACTGTGTCCATTGCAGCTCATGTCAATCTTCGTGCACCCAAAAAAATAAAATCACTCATGTGTTTTGCAGCTTCACTTTGTTGGCTTGTTGTTCTCATTTGATCACAATTGAGGAGACCTTCAAATGCATGACCTAATAATAGAGAGACATATTGGGTTAAACCTCAAATGAGCAGATTTCTGCACCACAGGAACAGAAATCTGCTTCATTTCTAATCAGCAATTTGGCTGCAACACATCTCAAAATGGTACACATTTTTGGTGGTTTCTGCAAGCTTATATGTTCAAAGAAGAACATTGTGCCATTGAGGCTGCTGCAAGGTTTGAAATCAAAACAAGTAGAAAGAGGTCGTTGGGTTCCAGGTTGTGTGTATGGTAAAATAATACTTTAATTCAAAAAGTCGACAAATGATTGCCAATTTTTAAATTGATTTATGAAACTAGTCAAAATAATTGGCATTTAATTGGGAGCTTTGGGAACAAGGGGAAAAGAAAAAGTTTCCAAAGAATTTCCCATTTTTTTTTGTTAAAAAAAGCCTCTGATTACTAGTCTTTTTTTTTTTTTTTGTAATGTAGAATCCTCAAGGCCTTCCTCCTCTCCATGTTATTATGCATATCTCAAGGGAAAGAAAGGAGAAAAGAAGAACAAAGGAGAAGACAAAAAAGCCTTTATGGGTTTGTTGTAACTTCTCAATATTACAAAAAGTTGGGGTGGTGGGATCTCTTTTGCTCACAGCCACTTCCTTTGCCTTTCTTTTGTTGCAAAAAGCCTCACTCTATCCAACCTTTTGTGCTGTTCAGAGTCCAACTTGTAGCATTATTTTTTTGTAATGAATTTATTTTTTCCACTTGGAGACAAAAAAACCCAACCCCTTCTCCCCCAAAAAAGGCCACTGCCATTTCTAAAAAGGATTTTTTTTGGAAAAATATATAAAATAAAAAAGGCCCAAAGTCACCAGGATTTTGAGGAGGGGAAAAAAAAAGTGAAAATTGCAGATTTAGACAATAGGTTCAAGCATGTGGTCAAAAATTTAAAGAACAGGACTTTCCTCTGTGACCTGTAGCCAGATTTGGCTAAATCTCCTTGTGGATGATCGCCAGACCACCTACCTCACAAAATGGAGGGGAAAAAACCCTGGCGCCAAAAACCTCCCTCTTTGCTACTAAACCCTAAACCCTAGACCTGATTCCCCACGCACTTTTTTTGGTACAGTCAGAGGTTCCTCAAGTTTGTTGTACACTTCTAACAATTGGGTTGGTGTTTTTTTTTTCCAGAACTTTTTCCCTACCAATAATTAGGGTTGCTTTTTTTAAAGAGCTTCTTCCATAATAATCATATATATTAATTCACTTGGTCTGTCTGTGACAATGACTCTGGACGGACAGTGGCCACGGACAGTTGTTTGAAAAGAAAAGTTTTTTTAAAAAATCAAAAACATCAACCAAACATTGTTGAAATAACACACTTGTGGATTATGCACAAGGTTCACTCTAGTAATAATTAAGGTTGCTTATTTTTCCCAGAGTGTTCTTTGTCTAATTAATTCCAAAAGAATCACCCCCATCATCAACAGAAAGTTAACCATGGTTAACCCTTCCCATTAGATAAATGTAGTGCTTGCTACCTTCAGCATCCAAGTTAAACTAACCCTAGTTAGATTATGGAACTAGTTAATCAAAACTGCCCTTTAAAAATAATGGAACTAATAATTCATCAACTGCCCTTCTTAGATCATGCAACCAATCATTCATCAACTGCCCCTTTTGGATCATCATGGAAAACTAGTGAACTGCCACAAACAGCCACCAAAGGTAAAGGGCCTAATGAATGAATGAATGATATATGAAAAAAGTTCCATTATAAAATTATCAAGTTGAAAAAGAGACCATAATATACTATATGATACTATTTTTTATATTTTTTATATTTTTTAATTTTTTAATTTATTTTTTTAAAATAAAAAAAAGAAAACCCATTACCCCTCTAGTAGCTCTAAATATGTTGTCAGTGGAATTTGGTCATTGAAAAAATATTTAGGGGGAAATTAATTTAATTTAATTTAATTTAAGGTGGCAGGAAGTGTTGTTTTTTTCTCTTACCCATTAAAATGGAATCCAAAGAAAAGTGCAAAGTGGCAGTGAGTCCACAAGAAGCGCTGCGTTCTTTTCGTCACTTTTTTGACTGTGCACGAGAGCGTCTGCCATCGCCCAGTTTTCTGTGTTTCCTTCGCTCTCCCCTCTCTGTCTCTGTCTCTCTCTCTCTCTCGCTCTCGCTCTCTCTCTCTCTGTGGATTCTTCGGTTGCAATGCAGGGGATGAAGTAGGAGGAGCAGGGAGATGAGTCAAACCTCCAGAGGAAGAGTTTCATGAGTTTCTTTCCCATCGCTAGTGTCTTCCGCCCATTAGTGTTTTGGAGTGCTGATTTCACTACTGTTTTGAAGTGTAAAGAAGCATTGTACTAAAGATATAGCTCATACAGGACAAGGAGCAAGAAAAGGAGGCAGTAGAAGAAGAGGAAGAGGAGGAGGAAGAAGAAGAAGAAGAAGAAGGCCTGAGGTTGATGCTTTTGTGCACCAACTGACTTTCCAAATGTTGCCAATGAAGCAATATTTGTGAGGTTTGTGTGTGTGTGTGTGTGTGTGTGTGTGTGCATGCATGTGTGCAGAGTATATATTTGCAGGTGGAGAAGAAGAGCTCATTGGAATCTTGGTCGAAGAATAGCAAGAAGTGGATTTGGATCAACAGCAATGGCTCATGCTGGAATCTGTAGAAGAGCCTAGTAGCCAGCTATCTTCCAGAAACAAACCACCATGCTCAAGGTACAGTGAAGTAGACAATCTTCTTTTGATTCCACTTCCCCCTATCTTGCAGCATTGACACAAAGCTGTGAAGAAAGAGGAAACAATTGAAGGGAAGCTCTATGAGCCATTCCCTCTTCTTCTTCTTCTTCTTCATCATTATCATAATGATCTTGTTGTTGTTGTTGATCATCATCATCTTCTTCTTCTTCTTGTTTTTCTTTGTTCAGAACTGTGGGATTGGGTGATGAGAGATGATGTTGCTGTTGAATGGGAAGTATTTGTCTGTCGATGGGAAGAAAACAGGAGGTGGAGAACAGGGGAGGAGATTCCAGTAATCCAGAGTTGTTCACATGGCGGTATGAGCTCAACACACTAGCATGGGCCATCCTCATAGTTGTGACATCAATGTTACTGAAGAAAGTGGGACAGCTGCTTCGCTTGTGGCTCATGGGTTCTCGCCTCCCAGGCCCTCCCCTGCAGACCTTGGTGGCCAGGTCTGTCAACTGTGCAAAAGCTGATGGACCTCTCAAGCTTTTGGGTATTTATAATCCACTGTTTCTCTCTAACTGCTTCCACATTAGTTGTTCTTTTCAATCAAGCTTCTTCTCTCTCTCTCTCTCTCTCTCTCTCTCTCTCTCTCATCCTGGAAATGAGGAGTTTTCTCTTCTTCTGAAGACTCCTGGATTTGCTGTGATGGCAATTGAAAATTTCAATACATTCCACAAACTCTTTAGCCACAATGTGGCAAAGATTGCAGTGTTTTTGTTACTCTCCTTTTCAGCCAACTGCTTTTGCTGCTGTCGGTAACCCTATATGAAGAGCAGTGCACCAGGTTGGGGCCCTCATGTAGTGTTGTTGTGTGGATGACCCAGAGCTGTTCTCTACCCTTCATAAGGAGCATGGACCAGTGCTGAAAATATGGATGGGACCCACACAGCTGCTGGTCTCAATATTTGATGCAAGAATTGTAAATGAGGTCTTGGAGAAAGCGAAAGACCGTGTCCCGACTTCCCAAGTGGCACTGCAACTTGCCTTTGGGAAAGGGAGTCTGTTTTTTGCCCCATTTTCCAAGGTCAGTTACTTTCTATTTGCTGGACTCTTTGTGAGCCATTTTCAGACATTCAAGGCTACAAGATGTTCTGTCTGTGATATCTTGCATTATTGGGTTCCTTGCAGGTAGAGCGGCAATGTGCCATGTATGATAGAGAAATAAATGGAAATCTATTAGCAGAGGTGCATGCAATCTCACACAAGGTAATTCAGAAACTGGACCTGTGGGCGAAACCTGGCCAGGATGGAAACTGGGAAACTGATTCCAACTCATGTTCTCAGACCATGGCATTTGCAGTTTTGGGCATATCTATTTTTGGGGAGGGTTATCTTGATTGGGCAGTAGCAAGAAAGTTTGAAAAACTTCTTGTGTCAATTGTGGATGAAATTCCCGAGTGGATACGCTACAGCATGCCCCCAGTTTGGAGGCTGTCATTTATTCGTTTCTGGAGGAAATGTGATAAACTGAAGCATTTAATTGAAAATTTGGTAACAGAGGCACAGAAAGTGCAAAGTAAGTTGCATCAAACTGACAACCCAAACAACACAGACAGTACAACTTCGAAAAGTAAAAGAAGTAAAGGTTCTCTCGATGGCAAATACAAGAATAAAGAGGTTTGTGGGATTACGGATGCTGTGACATCAAATCTGGTGAACAAAAAGATTCTGGGAGAGGGACGAGTTGGAGCAGTGATGTATCATGGTGGATTCACAACTGCTGGAATTCTAAGTGGTGTGCTTACTCAGCTTGCTCATCATCCAGAGATCCAAGCAAAGGTATGTTGTCGACAGATTAGAGCATTGGGGCATAGCACCCTAGTTCCCTGCAAATCAGTCAATAAACTATTTTCAAAATCTGATATGCTGCCAGGTCCAAATGCCAGCTTTCCTATCAGCTCTGCACTTTAAGGTGCTGAACCAAGTGTGGAAAGTTTCCAAAGGATAAGAAGTCTTTGCATTTATATTTCACTCTTGACTGCTGTATACCATAGGCTTGGTGAACTTTGTGAATGACAGGTCAAGGGATAGAAGCTGTTGTGTCAGTCAGTTCAATCACTGTTCAAGCGCTTGAGGCTTGAAAATTTTATACCCACATACTAGGGACTAAGTATGAAGAGTGTGAGCATGAATGGAAAATGCAATTTAAGACTGACTCTTCAACAAGTTCTCAGCCTTTTGTTCGGCAACACAATATCTTGTTCTGTTGATCTAACCTGTATCCTTTAGCAATACTTCTGCTTGCTGCCTCATTCTCCTGTTTACTCTAGAATATCTTTTGGCTCAGCCATATCAAACCAGTTCTTTCCCACATGTGTTGCAGGTGTATGCTGAAGTTGAGGAAGTGTGTGGCTCAAATATGGTACCAAGCCAAAGTGATGTGAAGCAGATGCATTATCTGATGGCATGTGTGCATGAGTCTGCTCGCCTATTGCCATCTGCCCCATTCTTGCAACGCTGTTCCCTTCAGTCTGGTAACTATATATACACAATCCCTTGAATGTTACATACTAACACTGTCCAGAGCAAGGATGACCTCTGAACTCTCATCACATGATGAACTTCAGGCAGGATAGGGGCTGGGCTAGCCAATGTCGTGACTGACATGAAACTTTCCTTTGCTTTTTGGAAATACAACAGAAACTCAGGACAAACTCAGGACTGGTGTAATGGTTTGCCCAGATCATGGGTGGATCATTGTGCACTTATCTATGGCCACTGTTGGGAGCTGATGAAGTCAGTAGGTAGTTACCAGCAGCTTGTCAGTGTGGTGATGGTGTGCCACTTTGTGAGTGACTCTCTTAAGGTTATGACTGCATTCATTGTTGTGGAGATTTCTCTGCAATTTCATAAGTGTATAGGGGCAGGGCATGTCTATGCATGGACAGATTGTAATTACAGCCATTCGGTTTTCTTTGCACAGAGAATCAAGCAGTTCAAAAGTTTGGATCAGTCTTTCTGCGACTGGTGCTGGAAGTAGCAGCCTTTGAATACATGGCAGATTCGAATGTGGGCAGCATATGGCTGAATCTTTTTTTGTACCTGAAGTGCAGTGGTTTTGATGGCATCTGTTGCCTTTAACCTTATGTAGCTAGATTCTGTGCAGATTTGAAGCTGGGACCAGGACTGATCGTGCCAGCAGGAGCCATCTTGGCAGCACCAGTTCAATTACTACAGTTAGATCCTGTCTACTGGGGAAATGATTCCGCTAATTTCAACCCAGACCGGTTTCTCAAACCTAAATCAAAGTGTCTTCTGAATGCTGAAGAGAACCCATGTATCCAGAATGCATGTGACGAAACTCAGAAAGATGCAACCATGTCAGAGAGGTGCACATTTCAGGCTCCTGCATCAGACTCAGGGTTCCTTACTTTCGGAGCTGGTGCCCGCTCATGTATTGGTTCCAACTTTGCACTGACAGAAATTGCTTCATTGATTATGGCTCTCATCCAACACTATGAGGTATGGCGGTTTGCACATCCCTGGGATCTTTCTTTGCAGAACTGCCAAGCAAACATAATAGATAGCTATACTGATTGACTTACCTTTGATCAGGCAGATTGGAAGCAATCAACAAAATATGGTATCTCCAATGTAGCACATTCACACTGATGTTGACAAGCGACTTAACTTTTGACCAGTTGTTAAGTTTGTTGAACAATGTGCAGCTGAAGCTGGTTCAAGAAAGTCCCAAAGATTTGACACTCAAACTGGAACATGGTGTACTGCAGTACTCACCAAGTGCAAGGCTAATATTGATACCTCGCATTGCCCATAACTAAAACTTTGAAGCAGGACCTCAAAGAAAATCTGACCTGCAAGAAATCTGTCAGATTGTCAACAAATTTGAGGTGAAAGTTGAAGATTTGTTCTGGTCATCTCACAGACGATTCAGAACTTTGCCTTTTGCTGTGCACAGCTACAACCCACAAACTCTTCAGTCGTCCTTCTTTATTTCAGAAATTCCACCGTATGAAATGTCCTTCGAGCAGAATATGAACCCGTCAAAGTGTGTTTGCCATGTTGTCTACGACAATGGTTGAGGTGGATGGCTTTTGGAGGAGTATCACAAAATTTAAGAGCCATAATCAAGTTCTTGGTGTTTATATCCCCTCGACAGTATTTTCTTGGAGGAAGGAATCAAATGGAAGTTACACCCACCGTCAGTGATGTTACCTTTTTGAAGCATATGAACTGCAATGCAAAATGGCATTTTTTCCTTCATCATGATAGCTGGTTCAGATGAAGCTGTGAACAATACTGTGTTTCTTCTGTAGGTATTTGTCGTTTTCACAAGATTGTGGTTAGCAGCTTTCTTAGCTTCTTTTTTTTCTGGTCATTGTAGCATTCCAATCCTGAAATTATCTTTTTCCTCCTCATGGGGAGATCCTTTGCTACAGATAAACCAGAGTTTTTCACCAGAAAATTCTCACATGGGGTTTTCGAGTTTCACTATCTAATTGATCTTTTCATTTCCTTATACACAAGTGTAGTAGGGTAATGTATACCTAGTGTACATTGACTGATTTCTAATATGTAACAACTGTGTCTTCAGTGTCCAGAGTTTCTTGCAAGCACAGTGCATTATGAAGTTAGTGATTGTGAGTTGAGGATATACTACTAATGAGATCTTAGAGCATCCCCAACGGTGCTTAGTATGTGACCCTGCAAAAATATTTCTCACATCCAAGTTTAGTTATTTACTTTTTTGCAACCCCACCCATAAATCTGAAACTGGGACTACTGCAAATATGTGGGAACTACTAATAGCAAACCACCTGGACCGATCGTTATGTTTGGCCATTCGAGTTTGGCCATTCGAGAATAGGGAGAGCAGTCAGATCATCTTTATTGCACTCTTCTCTAGCAGGTTCGAAAATAGGGAGAGCAGTCAGATCATATTTATTACTCTCTTCTCTAGCAGGTAGCAAACCACCTGGACCGATCGTTATGTTTGGCAAATAGGGAATAGCAGTCAGATCATATTTATTACACTCTTCTCTAGCAGTTGCACAGCTTTGCTGCGCCTTTTACCAGCCTCAGCAAACTGAGCATACAAGCAAGAACAAAACCAGTTTTGTGAGAAAAACCGGTATATTTTGACTTTTCTTCATCTGATTTTAAAGTGCAGGGTCACATACTGTGCACTGGTGGGGATGCTCTTAACAAGTGAACAGGCAGCTATTTGCACAATGTGTGAGAAGTTGGCATTTGTCAGTTTCAAACAAATGAAACATTTTCCTGAAAAAAAGTAAAGTTGTGTTCATATATTTTGTGCACAATACACAAGGTTATGAGTGACCATTTGAGCAAAATTCAATGTTATGAAAATTGTTTACTATTTATTGTTTACAATTTTACATCCGTTTGGGACCAAAGAGTCCATTAGACAAAAGATACATCGTGGAGGACAGATTGTCCTTTGGTACTGGCAGCATGTCACAAATTTGGCCAGAGCAACCATGTTCGTAGTTTGCATGAGTTTAGCAAGAATGCTTGTGTGAGTGAGGGGCAGGGTCAAACAAAAGCGTTCCCTAACTTTCTGTGTATTTGGATAGACAAAGAACAAGTGTTCTTCATCCTCTACCTTCCCCAAGTCGTAACCTCAACAAAACCTCTCTCTGTATGACAAGCTTTTTCATGCACCTAACACTGCTTCAAGTTGCATGTTATCACACCAAAATCGGGCTAGAGCTTTCCATAACTGAACACAATTGATGTGACACAAGTCGCTTTCACTCTCGTACGACATACCCTTGAAACATAAATATCTTGTATGCATGTTGGTCCCAATCTCGTGATTGAGAAAGAGCTTTTCAATGAAAGCCAGTTACATATTATTTTTCACCCTTTTTACACTCAACAAAATGAAAAAAAAAAACCAAATGACATGCACATCAAAATAGAATAACAATATTAAATTATTCAACAAACAAAAACTTGATATGAAATTAATTTCATATCACGTTTCGAGCATTTGGATAGAAATTGTGTGATAAACACAAAAACACTTTTAGGGGGAAAAAAAAATCCCAAGAATAAGCATATTTTGAAACTACAAAACATATGTGACAATTTTTGTTCCCTTTTCACAATTTTAAAATCATGATGAATATGAAGGATTTTATGGCCATCAAGTCAAAAAATTTAAGTGGAATTCTGGCCATATAATCAGGGTTTTGTTTTGTGACCAATTTTCGCCACCTGGAGACAAAAAAAAGGGGGGGGGGGGGGGGGGGGGGGGGGGGGGAAACATTATAGTCCTAAAAGGGGGATTATGTTAGGAAATGATGTTGCCAGTGAAAAATAACTAATAGTTGATATGACTATTAGCCAAATAGGTTGTACCTGGCATGAATAGTAGTCAATGTTATAAATAGTTAGTTAGAGGTAGAAAATATTATTTGAATAATAGTTAACTGAAACTGATATATTGTCAAACATGTTGTTAAACTATGTACCATTGAAACATTATCTCCTGAATCAACTATCGATTGGAATAGTTATAACCATTTGTAAAATGGAAAATAAATAAGAGTGATTTGTGATGAAACAAACTTTTTCTAACATTATTCGAACTTACATATTGTAATTGGTTGACAAACTTTTTCAAAAAATATATATGTGTGTGTGTATTCAGCATGATGAAAAATAAAGGACTATCAAGAAATAATGGTAATGGTTACATTAAATTGTGGAAGATAAATATTAGAATTCTCATGATGAACTTTCAAATAGTTATGTGAGTATTTGTAAATTTTATCACTCTCACAGGCACCTTTTGCAAATGTTTTGGGATACCATAAGTGCACAAGAAATACCTCTAAAACATGACAATCAATTATAGTCTTGTACATACATAGGTTGGGTATCACTATGTATATGGTGATACCCGTTGGTCAAAGAAATTCTGTGACACCCGAGGCAATGAGGCCAAAATTATAAATAAAGTCATTGGATGCTATGTGAATTAGTTCCAATTAATTTTATTTATTTTGAATGTCTTTCTCAAATGCATACTTAATTATGTACATCTACCATTTGTTTACAAATCCCCTTTACCACTCCTTTACTTGTAACATGAATGGTAGATGGCATTGTCAAAATTAAATATACAAGGTAGGCTTTCTAAAAAATATCCAAGAAACCCATAAAGATGTATGTCATATTTGAATGATAGATGTACATAATCAAATACATACTTGAGAAAGATGCTCAAAATTTGAAATTTTACATGGAACTAATTCACATAGCATCCAATGACTTTATTTATAAATTTGGCCTCATTGCCTCCAGAGTCCTCACTCATAGAATTTTCCTGACCAATGGGTTAGAATTGTAAACCAGGCAGGACTTGTTATCGGTTGGCCTCAAATAGCAAAGGTCCAAGCTCCAAGGCCCAAGAAGAATTGGTAAATTAAATGATGGATAATGATTAAGTGTTTATTGCCAAAATGTCCCGTACATGTTGGGGTTGCCTAAATAAATAACAGCCTATGGCCTCCTCACTCCAAGACATGTATTGTACCCTCTTAGTGGCTTGTCCTGGGACTTGGTCCATTTCGTCTCATGTCCATATCTACCTAGGGTTATTGGGAACACATGTTAGGTGTGTGTGTATAAAATTAATAAAAGCATATATTACATCCAAATATTGCCTTCTATGTCACATTTTCAAAAAATTCTTAAATACTATATGAATATGGTGACACCCTCCCCATAAAAAGTGTTTTTTATTGCAATTTGACAATAAAAAAAAAGGGAATTTAGGACAGAAAATAGCCTTTTCAAAAAATTGTGTTGCCTTTTTGTAATTCTTTTATCAAGAAGAGATTGTCGACTCACACCCTAAGACAATGAATTTCAGTCCAATATGCAATAGCCTAAGTTGTAGGACCAAATACTAGGCCTGAATTTGACATAAATATCTATCTATGAAGCAAGGTCGTTTGTTTTGTTTTGTTTGTCACACTAAGATCTCCCAAATCACATGCTTCATGCTGTGCTCTTTGTATCTACGGAAAGCTTTTGACGAGTAAGGGTGCACCGACTTGGTTTGAAACTGCTTTGGAGTTATGATGTGGAAGTTGTTGATTATTGAACCATTTTTTCAATGAAAAAGAAGAAAAATTGAAACTGAAAAAATTGTTGGAATTTGGGGGAGATTCGTGATGTCCTTGGGAAGCCCTCGACAAGTCAGATTTAATAGAGTTTATTTCATAATTTTCAGAGCTAAGGTGTGGGTTTCAGAGTGGATGTTGTTGCTGAAAATTCAAAAAATTGCAAAAATTGGATTTAGAAGGAAAAATCAGTTGAGCTGCCAATGTGTTCACTTTGCCGAATTTAGAAATTTTCAATTATGAAAATGTGAAAAAATTAAAAATGTGTTCAGACTTGGGTCAAAAGCACAGACTACAATAGTGTACTTGAAGACATTCTACTATATGCATGTAGGAAACCATCTTGGGCCTAGCCTTGAAATTTCTTTTGGCGCATTTACCACGTGTTGAAATCTTTTTACCAACTTGGAATCTTCTTCAGCACTTTAGTACTTGCTACCCAGCTTTACAAAATGCACGCACATGGTCCTTATCCGAGGGGGGAGGGAGGGAACTTTTTTTTCCTTGTTTCCAATGTGTTCCCATCAAGTTCTCGAATGCGTTTCCCAAGATGTTCCCAGTACAACCTGCGTTTTATCCCATATGGTTTGCCCAAAGTTCAACTCGCATGTATATAAACTGAAAAGTTGATATCAAGGAGTACGGATTTCTTTTCTACTTTGCAACTGGGGTCCAGAGAGGTGCTCCTAATGGGGGCATGCCCCCAATGATTCAAAACAATTGCTGATGCGCCAATCAATATTGCTCCTTTTTTAAAAACAAAGAACACCTTGTGAGCACACCTTGTGAGCACACCTTTTTTTTAACATTAGAATTGAGAACACGTGACCATGACTAGGTCAATTAAGTGAGGGCTCACTTTCCATGTGCACCATTCCAAAAGGTCCCAGATGTGGTCAAAATAATAAAATTATTTCAACCCTAGGACAATAGAGTTATCCATACAGTCTGGCAATTAGGGGGCGAGAACGGCAGTTTCAGCATAGTTTTTCCACCAATTTTGGTGGTCGACTGAGTTTCAGCATTTCATACTGAGATTTAATAAATTTTCCTTACTTTGGGGATACCATTGAAAGAGGGGATAAGGGGTGAAGGCAGGCCCAAAGACAGGGTGAAAACAGGGTGACTTTACAGATAACTCTAATAACTTATCCATAAAGTAATCCTACTTTTCATCCTCACTTGATACTTACTGCCGTTCTCATCCTCCCTTTTTGAGCTATACTTAAAATGCAACAAAGTGAGAACCAGTCCCGAGAACAAGAGCTAAAGTCTTAAAAAGTAATTGCCATGGTCACTTTTCTAACCACACATGGCTGTAGACTAGGGGCTCCCTAAACGGACTAAGTCTACCTATTTAGGGGTTACTTACAGCCTACCTACCTAGGGGTTACTTATTTCCTTACCCATAGGTCACTTACTTACCTATGTGGTCATGGGCTATTTAGTGGTTACTTAAGAAACTATTTAAGAGCTACTTAGGAATATTTAAGAATGACCTAGGGACTTCATAAGTTAAAAACTATTTTAGGGTTATTTATGGGGTTACTTAGGGGTTATTTTGGAGATATTTATGGAGTTACCTAAGGATTATTTAGGAAATTATTTTGAGTTTATTTAGTAATTACTTACAAAACTATTTAGGAAATTATTTAGGGATTTATTAAGATAAGGGATACCTAAGGAATTGCTTACGAGGTTACATAAACAGTTATTTAGGGATTGCATAGAAGGTTATTTAAGAAAATATGTAGGGATTATTTAAGAACCTATTTTGGTTACGATATACCTAGGGATTATTTAGGGATTACATAGGTCCTATTTATGAACTTCCAAAGTTAGGGGATATCTAAAGACTACTTAAAGAGTTACATAAGATGTATGTAAGGGTCATGAATGAGTCCTAAAGTAACCCCTATGTAGGTTCTATTTAATGTTCTTTATGAATTAACCCTAGATAATCTTTAATCATCCTTAGGTATCTCTAACTTAAGAAATTTTTAGCCAACCTCACAAGTAGGTTCTATGTAACTTTTAAAATAATCTTTAGGTATTCTATAACCTAGATAAACCCATAGGTGTCTCTAGGTAATCCCTTATGTAGGTTTTAGGCAGTCCTCTAAATAGTCCTTAGATATCCCATAACCTAGATAGGCCCCTAAGTGTCTCCTTAGTAACCACCCAAGTAAATTGTATGTAGCTTTCCCATGTAAGCTTTTGATACCCCTAGGTAGCCTCCTAGGTAAGTTCTATACAATTCTTTAAATAATCCTTAAGTAACCAATAACCAAGTAGATCTTTAGGCACTTCCTTGAATTTCTTAAATAGGCCTTAGATAGGATTTTAAATAGTTCTTAGGTATCTCAGAACCTACATAGTTCCTGAGGTGTCTCCCTAGATAATCCCTAAGGCCCCTAAGTAATCCTTAATTATCCCATAAATAAAGTTAATAATGCATAACTAACCCTTCATAAGTCCCTAATCCTCATTCTGTAAACCCTTTAGCTATCCAATAACATAAGTAAACCTCTGGATAGACATGTAGATGCAGCCACAAAACCCAATTCATCATGGGTCGAGGAACAAATTTGCGTTTGCTCCTCTGCTATTTTCCTTTTGCCCAGTCCCGTCCTGTATTTTGACTGTCCTCCTGTGTTTCAGGAAACCCAGGATTCTCTGCTCCTGAGTTTTCCTAACTTTGCAGATAACTCTAATACACCAAAAAGAAGTTTCAACCAGTGCAGACAAGGAATTTTAATAATTGATTGGAAAAAGAAATATTATCCGATCTACTCTTAGAAAACAAGGCATCACAAACAGGCTGGCCCCACCAATAAATAAGATATTGTACATCTACCTACTGTGTCCACACTCCGAACACCAAAAAACATCTGTTCCAATTTAAACAGTCTAAACACTGTCACCAAAGAAACCGGTTCACCTAATGTGAAACGAGTTCTAATAAGGTAAAACTTCCAAAAGTTGGATGGAACGCGATAGTCCCTGTAAACAGTGTTGGAGACTTTGTCATTGGCAAAAGCAATGACACTTGTTACAATTATTTGCATGAACCCCTTTGGCACGATTCTTATAAGAATCCCTCGCGACGTCTCCCCATTCATGGATCTTGCCATTGAATCGATTGTCTGTGAATTTGTTAGCGACGTGATTCGCCTTTGTGTGCTGAAGAAAGTTGGGTTTCGGAGCTCGTCATTTGAAGCAACTTCCCTCTCTCAAAATTAGATCTTCGACCACTTCCCGGACGTGAAAATGAGCACTACTACTGTGGTATGTGTGTGCAAGATTCGTTTGTTGAAGTCGGGATCTTGATAGTATCCGACTAAATTTTGGGTTAGAATTCGCACGTTAACAACTTGCTGATTTGTTTGTTGAATTTTATGGAATCAGGATTGGAGAGTCAGTTTTGAGTGTTAGTCTCTGGTCATTGCGAGTCTGGTACAGTTCGGGCGGATGGAGGAAGTTTTGATGTTTGAGGTTTCTTTTGGTTTCGAGGCCCTGCAATGAACATTGTATTCTGGTTTTTGCTTTGGGTTTTCAAGCTTTCAACCTGGGCGCCAACTTCTTTTCGAGGCGGCGCTTCTGTGGGGTTGAATTGGTGCTAAATTTGTGGTTAATTTGTGTGTGTGAGAAGCAACCTGCAATTCTGCCAGAGGGATATGAGATTACGAATTGCGTTGTGGTGGATGAGAACTTCAATCCCGACCCCAACTCCGAAAATGCCGTCGACAAACTCAAAGCCAAATTTAAGGACTTCAAGATCGAGGTGTTTTTGTGAGTTTAGACATCTTTGATACTAGTAATTTATTGCTTGGTGCTCTGAATTTGATTACAACGTGCATGTGCATCTTGAAGCCGTAATCGCCACTAGGAGAAGTGTCGTGAATAGCCCGGTACGGCGCTTGGTACCAACATTTTGAATCATATATTTGGAGATCTCCTCGTCAGTTTTACTTGAATGTCCTCGAGGCTCGATCTAGGCCTATGGATCCTGTTCATCGCATATGATCTTAGATCTCAGGTCTTGGAACCGCTGTCCAAATGTTCAAATGGATCAAGTTGTCATCCAGCCGACAAACTTTTGAACCTAGTACAAGAACAAGGAATTATTATGTCATGATAATAGTTTATGCAACTGACATTCCGACCCTGTGTTGTGTTTGTAGGGCTAACCTAGAGCGGTTCGAGGAGCTCGCAATAGAAGGACAAAAGCCAAAGGTGGAATTAGGATCTCTCTTATAGTAGCCCCAATCTTTGATGACTCCTCTTCTTCTGGTGACGTAAATCGGAGTAGTAAGTGCCCACATTTTTAGAAATTTCAGTTAGACGAGCTTGCATTCTGGTCGAAATTGTCACTACAAAACGGAGTTGATCTGACACAGTTTTAATCAGCTTCTTATTACTACATTGACAGGATCTTTTGCGAAGAATTTTACAATTCACAAAGGGGTAGTGTGGCACTCGAGATTAGGAAGATTTTCATGTCAGTTATAAAGAATTACATAAGTTAATTCTGCAATGATCATAGTTGAATCTTTGCAGGTGATGCTGATCACATGCATCGACTCTCGCTGTAACCCAACAATGCTCTTTGGACTTGAAGCTGGGGAAGCTTTCGTTGTTCGTAATGTTGCCAACTTTGTTCACCCCTACGAAGGACAGGTCCATGTATACCCATCATTCCTCTTTCGCTTAATATATGGATTGTGTTAAAGTATTTGATGAGCTATCGCTGCAATGACAAGGTTATTAGTTGACTTTAGTGAATCATGAATGCTTCCAGCTTCTTCGATTCATGCTTGCGGGCTTGATTCCCATTCCCTAGGCATCGCACTGTCTACAACATGTCGATAGTTGATCTGTGATGTGCTCCCAATGTGTCTGATGTTTTTGCCATATGCGCTATGGTTGTCACTGCAGCATGTGGCACATGAGAATGCAGCTGTAGGAGCCGCCATTGAGTTTGCTGTCACTAATATCAAAGTAAGTTTCTAAGACTCTCATGGGTACAGCCAACCCAAGTTTAAATTCGTGACTAAACTCCACATTGTGTGTCAATCGAGCTTCTTCCAACTTTAATATTTTCTTCTGTGGAATCTATAAATCATCTCAACTATATGCAGCAGTTTCTGCTATCCATAAGAAACCATTTTGACTATCCTTGACTACAGGTCGAACACATCGTGGTGGTGGGACACAGTAGCTGTGGTGGTATTAGGGCTCTTATGGAACTTGACGATTTCACAAAGTACCTTTCTTCACAGGACTGATATCTTTCAAGATTTCCTTTTCGAATGCAAGCTTTATTTGACAACACGATAATGGGTTTTTTAGTTTGGGGTGTGACATCTTGGTTGGAAGATAATGGATCTTTATTAATGGACTTGTACATCCTGATGGCAGAGACCTTGTGGGAAACTGGGTGAAAGTTGGACTTCCAGCCAAGGAGAAGGTGAAAGAGCTCTACCCGGAATTATCATTCGATGAACAAGTGAGCTTGTGCGAGAAGGTGCCAATCCTTTCCCTCCTATACCAGAGTACTCTATAACATAAAGAACAATTTGTGAACCTTGGACCTGTGGTTTTCAATATTAAACCTATTCATGTCCTGTAACCCTTCAAACATTTAAAGATAATCCAGGAGTTGTGAAATGTTGAAGTGCCAACACATAAGGATCTTGAAGCAACTGGCAAAGATGTATAATGTACCTCGATGGAAGTGGTGAAGCAAGTTGAATACTCAAGATCCCAGGTCCGATCCAAATTTTGTTTGTGTAGCCTTAATGTTTGTTGCCTACACAGGAAGCCGTGAATGTTTCACTGAAGAACTTGCTGACTTACCCATTCGTTAAGGAGGGTGTCAAGGGCGGCAATCTCCATATCCATGGTATGCACTACAATCTCCGCCATGGGAGATTGACTAGCTGGGATATTGTGCGCAAGTAAGCAGTTGTGCGGAGAGGTTTCTACCTAGTTGTGGTACTTTTTAATGTATTGTATTTGGTAATACGTCCCAACTCAGCGGGAAGGTTAACATGTTCATGATAGCGAGGATCATAGTAAATGAAATTTGGTCAGATTTCAACTTTTGCGACGTACTGAAATCCTTCTCAAGAAGTTATTCTTCTTACCTTTCTATCAACCAAGAGAGCGCCAAGCGCTTTGTAGCACATCCTGCAATAAAGAAATTCAAACAACTTGTTGTCCGCCCACTATCTTTGGCGTGCTAGAGGGATCTACTTAAATCACTTGTCAGATTGTACCCTTTTTTGATGTTTTGCTTATAGGTTTGATCTACCTTCATGCTTCATAAAAACCCTGGATCTGCAAGTCAGCAAGTTAATCTTCCGCTTCCAAAAACCCTAAACTTTGCGATATCCCAACCTTCCCTGCTGCAGTCTTTTGGTAACCGATTCATTTGCATAAGCATCTGTAGCTGGCCATTAAGAGCGTGCCAGTTTGCTGATTGAACCTCTCAACGACCTTTATCGGAAAGAATGTGACGTCTTGTGCACTATGGCATTTCTAAAGTGAACTGAATTATAGAGGATTGTTCCCCAATCTATGGCCGGTCTTATTTTCTATTTAAAGTCTGGTTTTTGTTGTAAAACCAAAACAAACCAATAACCGGTTGCTTTGCACTACATAAAGCACTGCCTGGATTTTTCCTTTGTATTTTCAGCCCCCTTACCTGCCTGAAGAAACCTGTTTTCAGCCTGTCACTGTTCCAAAGAAGTGAAAAGATTCCAGCTCTACTCTCCGTAGGAAAAGGACCTGAGAACACGCCTGTTTTCGACCTGTTCCCTCCGCTTACCGCCTGAGTACCGGCCTCGGGCACAGATCTTCAAATCACTGACGGGTCTATATTCAGGCCCTTCTGTACTGAAGTTTGTCTTAGCGATATCAATTTTAGAGATCAATCTGCTTCCTTGAAATGCTCACCACATTCAAACATTCCTTAGTCATTGAGCAACACTGTTTTTTGGGTGGATATGGCAAGAGGAGAGAAGAATGTGCTGTTGATTTTAGAGAACGTAGTGCTAGGTGTGGGAAAATGCATTTCACGTGACAATTCTGCATAATTCCAGATTCGTCTAACAAAATGATAGAATACGCACAAGCTGAAGCCCATCCTTTTTGTTGGAGCTAACGATAGGAAAACGCAGCGGACTTCCAAAGGTCTATAAAGCACATTGTGGTCCGGGTAGACAGGATAGTCTACATAATTGTGTAGCCCCTCCCTTCCTTTTCTTTTAGTCCATCGTGCTCCTCTGGACTTCTTGTTTTATGGGAGTCACACAGGTATATTTCATCATCATCTCCAGGACAAAGTCAAGTTTCATAGTTTATACCATAAGTTGAACCAGAGGTACAACAGTGGTTTAACTTTTGTTAAAGTTTATACCAAAGGTAGGCGCCAACGCACAAGTTGCTTATTATGTATTCTAACGTTTGAAGCATCTTTTCTTCAACATGTCATGTAAATATGTGGTAAATTGGTTCAATAAACTGATAATTAAGGGGTCAAAAAACACCTCCAATGTTTGCAATGTAAGAAGTATAATGAAATAGAAACACAAAAAAAAGGAAGAATTAGATCTATTCCAGGGATCTAATAATTACTAAGTCCATAGATAGGTGGTGATAACAGAGTCCAGTGTTTTTTTTAAAAATTTCCCATATTGCCATATGTGAGCATCTAGCATTAAATGGCCATGGGTTTGTAGAACCTGTACAAAATGTCAAATGTTGGTATTGAATATCCCCCACCCCTCCGAATCCAAGTGGAAACGTGGCATTTTTTTTAAAAACAAATATTTCCCCCCGAAAAGGAATATCTGACACAATATTCCGTTCTCATTTTTATTTTTCACATGTGTGAAATTTTGTACCCAAAAAGAACGCTGAGTGAGTTAGCTTATGAGCACTTTGAGAAAAGCAGATTTGACAAATTTAGTAACAGTCACAAAGGTGGTGGCACAATGTTTTTTTTCCTTTTTTCCCAATTTTTTCATGTAGCCAAAGTGGCAATCACCCAGTAAAGATTTAGCCAAATTTGGCTATATACTAGATATAAACATAAAAATAAAAAAGATTCTTCTATATTCTTGACTACCTACTGGAACTTATCATAAAAAATTGGCAATTTACTTATTTATAATCTTGAAATCTTTTGAATTTGGGCCATTTTTTGCATGACAAATCCTTTGCATATGTCAAAATCATAAACTTCAGGCCAAAATTTGGTGAAAATTTGGCAGTAATGCATGGCTAAGGTTGTTTGCAAACAACAAAACACTAAGAATTTGGAGTCCCTTCCATCCACTGGACTGAGACTTAATACCAAATTCCTACCTGCAAGGTGGTAATCTGGCATTTTCCTCAACTTAAAATATAGAATGTTCTAGCTTGCAAGATTACATGATTCTCTCCCTTCCCATTCCTACAAAATGCACAAAGACCAAGAGGTATAGAACCAGAGTATTTTTCATTGGCCAAGGGCTCAAAGTTGGCTATACATGTAGCCTCTTGAAGGCAGTGTTGGCATCTATTTTACACTCTTTATAAGTGCAGTTGGTAATTTGCAACAGGTGTAAGGAAGAATATGGAATCCAATAAAAATTTAAAGTAGCACTTAGTTGTGACTAAGATAATTTTCAAGTGTGCCAAATTGGCTACACGGGCACAAGTACGAAGTTTGGCAACCTTTCCAAAAAACATCTATGTGAATTGGCAAGCATTTCAAACATTACATCCAAAATGCGGTAACCAATTTTTTTTCTGATGCAAAAATTGAAGGCATGGGGAGGCCCCGATCTTCTTGGATCCTGCCCATTATAGCCTAGGTCAGATTTGCACAAGCAACACCTGTTAAAACCTTCCTTGTATTCCCACTGTAATTCAAGAAAAGAATAAAAAAACACAAGAAGTGTTTTTCAACACAAAAACAACAAGGTGCACATTATTAATTTGAAACAAAAATCAAAAAGCACATAATAAAAAACCAATCAAATTGAAACAAAAAACCAACAAGGTTAAAGACAAATACATAATGAACTTACAAACTTGAGTCTTGTAGGTTTATGTATAGATCCAAATCACACAAAAAACATAGTAAAAGAGTTGGAAAAAAATGTAACTACAAACTTTACAAATCAAAACTTGCCTTCAATACTTCTTACTATGCAAACCAAAAGCAACCTACAACACTAAAGTTGTAGAAAATAATAAGCAACAACTACATAGCTTTACTTCCTATCCTATCAAGCCTTGATTGCATCTCCAAATGGAAAAAGTATCAATAGAATATTGATCTTGAGCAAACATCTTGACAACCAAATCAAAATGATTTGTCAATTTGTTTTTCAATGTAAATGTCATGAAAGATACAATGGAGAAACATTGTTCGTCTACCATGTTGTTTAGAACGATGATGATAGAAATTTCCACCAACTTGAAAGGTTCAGACAATGGATGTTTTAAGACAACATTGAAAAACAAATTGAACCATAACTTAGTGATAGGATTATAGGTCAAATGAGGTTCCAAAACATGCTAATAATTTTCTTACATAATTAACTTGAAAAGGGAAGCTCCCATGTCCACCTTTTGTGCATTGAATTCAACAAGTACTATTAGGGCTTCATCACCAAATTCATTTTCCAAACAATATTGTGCCTTCAACAAGGTAGTTGGCCAAAGAATGTAATCTTTGCATCAATGTTCAACTAGTATTAGGGATAAATAATTCTAATAACATTCATGAGGTTTTGGTTAGGAAACCTTCATGGAATTCATAAATGAAACCAACAGCTGCAACTGAACATTGCATTTTCACTACCACGACAACAACATACTAATCATCATGGGTGGAAAAGACCTTTATTGAAAGGCACTTACAATGGACCTAGTATTAATGACCCTAAAAATAGAAAATGGCATATTACATATTTATAGATGGATCAATCCACCAAGTTGTTAGCAACCCATCATTTGTGCAATCCACCAAACCTTTAAAATTCTTGAATTGTAAACCAATATACCTTTTCTTTGGATCACATTATAGGGTGTACAAATCTACACAACACATCTTGAAAACCTAGCCCCACAAAGTTACAAACAAAATTAACACAACTTTGAGCAAATTTGATAAACTCATGGTGTCACAACCCTACTTTGAGAGTGTGTGAGCTTAAAACTCACACTCCCAAAATGGGGACTTGGGAGTCCTCCGAGACTCATGAAACTTCAGAGTTCGATTGCAAGGGTCAAAACACTTCGCATTTGAGTGCTATTTATATCATTGGAAAGCTATCGAAGTGTAGATGTCGAAAATGGGCTCACATGGGCCATTTGGACATGTGTAATACAAGTTATGGCAAAAAGAAAGACCGGGAGTCAAATTGGTAGTTTGACTCCCGACCACTAAAAGTCGAGAATCGACCTGACCCCAATGTGTGCAGGTGGAGTGCGACACACCGTTTGAAAGTTCTTGAGGAGAGTTACAAGTTTGCTTTTAATCTCATCCCAATTGGAGGTCTGAGCAAAGAGTTATGATTTCGCAAAATCCCAGGAATCCAAACCGGGACAATTTTGGGACTCCTCCTTGGGAGTCCCGAGACAAAAAACCATTCGGATGTGGGTGCCGCGAAGAGGCACAAAGTATACTATATGGGGGAAGGTGGTGACTTCCCCCGAGTCCGGGTCGTGGTGAGTCTTGTGAGTCTAGAATTTTTGTGGCTTGTCTTAACACTAAAGGTGCTCCAGAATGTGAACTAACCAACTTGTTGATTGGTTTGATGTAGGTTCAAGTAAGTAACTAAAGCTTGTCACTCTTCCTAATCTCATCCCGGAGCTTCAGCACGCCCCTCTACCCCTTCTAGTGCTAAAAGCTGGGAGTGTGCCCCCGAGTCCCTCATAATTCTATAGTTTGAACAACTTAGACCCATCTTGGGTCTAACTAGGGACTTGGGTTCGCGTCACATGGTATCAGAACTCCAGTTGAACTCGATTCACTTCTTGGGAGTTTTAGATGGCACCCAAGAAAAATCGTAAGCAAACTCAAAAGACCATGTTCAAAGAACCCAACGAAGACTGAGTAGTCTCGCCGGAATCAAATGGGGAAGAGGAACCAAGAACCCGAAAGGACCAAGATGAGCCCGAAAGTGAAAAGGAGCAACGAAGCTTTGTCTTATTCACCCATGAACAACTAGAAGTCCTCCTTAAAATGAATAGGCCCAATTTCAGCGAGTTGGTTACGGCCCTCAAAGGAGGAGCATCCAAGGATGCGAAATTTCAACCAGCCAAACCCGAGAACTTCAATGGTGCCCGTGACCGAAAGGTTGTGGACGTTTGGTTTACAAAAATGGAGGATTATTTACATGCTGCCAAGGTTGGACGGCACTCGACCATGGAGCTTACCTAGTCGTACTTGAAAGGCTATGCTGCCACATGGTGGAAGACAGTGAAACAAGAAAAGGGGAAGAACCATGGTTACACATGGGAATTCTTTGAAGAACGAGTCGAATCCTAGTTTGTTCCAAGGAATTCCGACTACATTTCAAGGTGCAAACTTCGCGACCTTGTGAATGCCACAAATGACAACTTGCGACAATATGTGAGGGCTTATTCCAAACACATGCTTGAGATTCAACACATGCATTAGCTGGATTACGTGTGCCAATTTGTGATGGGGCTTCCAACTTGGGCCAAACGCAAGCTTGAGGAAAATTGGCCCTCCTCACTATTCGAAACCATCATGAAAGTGGAGGGCTTCTCGCATGTGGGACAAGGTGAAAATCCGGGTTCAAGAAGGACAACAAGTTCCTTCATAAGAAGCCACGCCATGAGGGTGAATGGAACCGGGGGCAAGGAAGCCCAAGGAAGGAAAAGCCTAAATAATTCCAAGGTTCAGGGTTCAAGCCCAAAGGAAATTTTGTGAAGAAAAGGGCTCCTTCAAAAGGGGCCAACTCAAAGGAGACGTTAGTGGGAAGCCTAAGGGAATATGTTTCAACTACAACGAAGTGGGGCATTACTCCAAAGATTGTCCCAAGTCCAAAGCGGGGAATGGAAGCTCTAAGGTAATTGCCTTCAATGCCAACCTAGTCCAAGCTGAATGCAATCGACTTATCTTCTTGAAGGGGAAGATTGTTAAGCGAAATGTGTTATGTCTTTTGAACACAAGAACTTCTCACAACTTCATAAGCTGAGAAAGCGCCAAAAGGATGGAGCTCCAATTGGAGGAGCTCAAGGCACCCATCGAAGTGCACTTCGTGGATGGGGTTCCCCATCCCACTACGTTACAAGCAAAGGAAGTGCTTCTCCAACTAGGACACTGGAAAGGAAAGGTCGACTTTTTGGATTCCGCCTTAGGAAGAATGGATTATGTTTTGGGAATGGAGTTCATCACCCAAAAATAATGTGCTCATAGAAGGGCACAACAGACTAGTTAAAATCCCGTCTAAAAGTGGGATTGTGCGGGTGAAGGCACACAAGTTGCTTTGTGTGGGTGGACCAACCATCCACTTTATGTTAGAAAAAACATGGGAAAGAGAATGCGTGGGAAGTTACGGCATGTTGTGTGTGATGCGGGTGGTGGATGATTATGAGCCCAAGGAAGCCACCAACTTGGTGACTTCCCTGAAGTGCACTAAGCGGGTCTTGGATGAATTCCCGGATGTGATGCTCGAAGAGTTGCCCAAGGACTTGCCTCCAAGAAGACGAGTTGATCATGTAATCGAAGTGATGTCGAGAGTGGCACCTCCCGCCAAGGCCCCATATCGAATGAGCCATGAGAAGTTGAAAGAACTTAAAGTTCAACTCAAATAACTCCTCACAAAGGGATACATTAAACCTAACAAGTCACCATATGGGGCACCCGTCCTTTTTGTTCACAAGAAGGATGGGATGTTGAAGATATGTGTGGATTATAGAGCCTTCAACGAGGTAACGGTGAAAAACCGATACCCTTTACTTCGGATTGATGACCTCTTTGATCAACTTTTGGGAGCTAAGGTGTTTAGTAGGATTGACCTACATTCGGGATATTACCAAATTCGGATTATGGAAGGGGATGAAGAAAAGACTGCTTACCACACAAGGTATGGCTCATACGAGTTCTTAGTGATGCCTTTTGGGCTCATCAGCGCACCTGCCACATTTTGCACTCTCATGAATGACATTTCCCAGGAATGGCTTGACGATTTTGTCGTCGTCTACATAGACTACATTTTGATCTATAGTGGCTCCTTGGAAAAGCATGCGGAGCACCTCCAGAAGGTGTTCCAAAGATTGAGGGAAAACAAGTTATATGCCAAGTTCAAAAAGTGTGAATTCGGGGTGACGGGAGTGGACTTCCTTGGACATAGGATCATTCAAGAAGGTTTGAAGATGGACGATCACAAGGTGAAGGCAATTTTGGATTGGGAACCACTTAAGTCGGTTTCGGCCTTGAGATCCTTTTTAGGATTGGCCTCCTATTATCGCAAGTTCATCAACAACTTTGCGAAGATGGCTACACCCTTAACAAACCTTTTGAAAAAGTCCGTTAGGACTTACGAATGGGATGGAGCATGCGACGAGACCTTTAAAACCTTAAAGGGCATTTTGGTGAAAGCACTAGTGTTGAAATTACCTGACTTCGACAAAGATTTTGAGATCCACTCCGATGCCTCCAACTTTGCAATTTGAGGAGTATTAGTGCAAAAAGGAAGACCAGCACCATTTGAGAGCAAAAAGTTGAGCGAGACGGAGCAAAGGTGGCCAACACATGAGAAGGAAATGTGGGCGTTCATGCATTGTCTCAAGACCTGGGGCCATTACATAGGCTCCAATGATGTGGTGGTGTGGACCGACAATGTGACCTTGAAGTACTTTACCACTCAACCCAAACTGTCCTCAAAACAAGTGAGATGGTAAAACACATTAGCCTTGTTCAATGTGGATATTCGACACAAGCCCGGGAAGGAGAACGTGGTGCTCGATGCGCTAAGTCGAAGGCACCAACTTAAAGTGTTGTACGTGAAAAAAATGGAACTTCAAAAAGAAGTTTGATTAGCAAGCCATCGTGAGAAATTTGCCAAGAAAGTGAGGCAAAACATTCAAAATGGAGCCAAGCCATATTTCCAACTACGAAATGGACTATTATGGTATAAGCAAAATCGGCTCTATGTTCTAAAAGGGAGGATGAGGGATGTGCTTTTGAAGGAATGTCATGATGGGCCACTTGCGGGCCATGGTGGACAACTTGGAGTTAGCCAAGTTTTGTTACAACAACTTGTAACATTCTGCAAATGGGTCCACCCCCTTTCAAATGGTGACCGGCAAGTCACCAATTGTGCCCATGACTTGGGTAGCACATGCACAACCCCCGAACGATGCAAATGAGGAAGTGCCAATGGTCACACAACTTGATGAAGAAAGGCGGCTCCTGTGGGAGTTAGCGAAGGCCAACTTAGAAAAGGTGCACAACAGGTATAAGGATTTTGCAAACAAGTCCCGATAAGAAGTGAAGTTTCAAGAAGGGGATGAAGTGTGGTTGAAGATCAAGAATTTCCGATTGCCAAAAGGTTTGAGTCACAAGTTCTTGGGCCCATATGCGGGCCCATTCAAAGTGTTAGAAAAGAAACTTTTCGACACTTACAAGTTAGAAGTACCAGAAAATCTTAGAGTTCACCCCACATTTCATGTTTCTCTTTTGAAGCCGATTGCCCGTGATGCGTCAACCCCTAATCGGGAACACAACTCAAGGCCCCCACCAGACTTAGTTCACAAGGAACCAAAGTTTGAAGTGGAGACCATGCTCAAATCAAAACAATTCAGAGCACAAGAGCAGGAATAATTAGTTAAATGGAAAGGATACCATCCAATAGAGGCATCTTGGGTGAATGAATCCAATATGGAACATGCCCAAGAAGCCATAGAAGAATTCCACACTAGACCGACAAAGAAGAAACATAGAACATGATGAGGACATCACCTTTTCTTCTAGTGGGGCCACGAGTCACATAAAATGTACCACATCAAGTTGTAAATGAAATAAAGGTTTTAAAAAAAAACTTCCAAAAGATTGTATCACAAAAATAATGTATAACTACAAATAGGGTTGTCAAATTGACATTGGACAAATGAAACCTTCTTGCATAGGCCCGAATCAAAATCGGACTCCTACCTTGGGGTTAAAAGAAATCTTGACCCCAAAAGAAGAGGCGAGCAAGGTGAGCTTGTGGGGACATGCACAAGCTTTAAGTGCATCCCAAAGGGTTGGTTGGTAGTGGTGGCCAACATGGGAAGTCATGACCCAATTCGCGTACTATAATCGCGTAGCTTGGGACTTAGGTTTTTGCAAAACCTAAACGTTGTTTCTCGTACCTTGATAAACATACCTTTAGTTAGGTTTGATTGTTGTGATCGAGGCGCAAGGTTCGGAAAGGAGTCATGTCAAGTAACTTAGGTCAAGATTAGACTTGGTTTTGAGTTCTTCATGAGGGTAAGGTTGAAATAATGGCCTCCCAAATGAGGGCTTCATCAATTAAGCTAGTTTAGGTCTTTTGACGAAACAAAGGTTAAGGGTTTTTATGAGATACCTTTGGACTTGCCAAGAAAGTGTTGGAAACTTGGAGACGCCTAAGTTAGCTTGAGGTAAGGTCTTGCCGTAGAAATCGGCAAATGATGGCCAAGGATCCAAAAGAAAGCAATTACAATTCTTGAAAGAAATTTTAAGTGTCAATGAGGACATTAACATTTTCTTCTAGTGGGGGAAAGTGTCACAACCCTACTTTGAGAGAGTGTGAGGATGAAACTCACACTCCCGAAATGGGGACTTGGGAGTCCTTCGGGACTCTTGAAACTTCAAAGTTCAATTGCAGGGGTCAAAACACCTCGCATTAAAGTGTTTTTTATATCATTGGAAAGAAATCAAAGTGTAGATGTTGAAAATGAGCTTGCATGGGCCATTTGGATATCTGTAGCACACGTTTGGAAAAAAGAAAGCCGGGAATTAAACTAGTAGTCTACCAATTGCAGACGCCTAATCGACCTGACCTCGATGCGTGTATGTGAAGTGCGACACATCGTTGGAAAGCTCTCAAGGAGAGCTACAAGTTTGCTTGAGACCTAATCCCAATCGGAGGTCTGGGCAAAAAGTTATGATCTCACAAAGTCTCGGGAGTCCAAACCGGGACAATTTCGGGACTCCTCCTTGGGAGTCTTGGGACAAAAAAACCATTCGGATGTGGGTGCCGCAAAAAGGTGCAGAAAATACTATATGGGGGAAGGTGGTGGCTTCCGCCAAGTCCGGGCCGTGATGAGTCTTGTGAGTCCAAAGTTGCCCATGGCTTGTCCTAACACAAAAGGTGTTCCTGAAGGTGAACTAACTAACTTGTTGGTTGGTTTGATGCAGGTTTGAGTAAATAAATAAAGCTTGTCACTCTTCCTAGTCCCATCCTGAAGCTTCAACACGCCCCTCTACCCCTTCTAGTGCTAAAAGCTAGGAACGTGCCCTCGAGTTCCTAACAATTCCATTGTTTGAGTAACTTAGGGTCGAACTAGGAACTTGGGAGTGCGTCACATGGACTATCTCCAACATGGGCATGATGCATTTGAAACCCATGACAACTTCAACATCACACAAAAACTCCAAAAATTTTATTACAAGTGGGATAACACATGGAGATCATTGTTCATTTTCATAATCAATGGTTTATATTCCTTAAGAACCTTTTGGTAAGAGACAACATAAACATCCACCTAATTTTTAGGTTGTGTAACAACTTGTTATCCTTTGTATCCAACAACTTGGTAAGTTTGCACGAGTCAAAGTACCTCTTGAGTGAAAAAGATAAATAAATGTATATGAAATTGAAAGAGCCCTTCAATTTCTACATTAAGGTCTACTTTGAAATTGTTTACATAGCTAGGTTAGTCCTATATGTGCAACATATTGGACAAAGCTCTAACATGAAAAAAGTTTCTTTTTTTACAAATCTTTGTGGTCACATCACTATGGACACCAATGAAAATAACAACACCATTTGACCCAAAATATATCAACTTGTTGTTGATCTCTCCCATAGTTAGGCCACCATAAACTAATAAGAATTGAAGATCACATTGGTCATGTTACCAATTGTGCCACCACCAATCAACCTTTTCAAATTCAACAAAACATGGATGCGTTTAAACCCATCCACAAGATAAACATGAACATTGACCCAAGATTTATTGTCAATCATTGTCACTTCATCACCACTAACAACAATGTACCTTGCTACATGGATTATTTTTTTTGTTGGATTGATAACGATAAAATGCATAACTTTTGCAATTTCCCATCCAACATTGTCATTCCAGTGTTTTTTGGGAATGTGTTTAACCTTTAGGAACTAAAATGAAACCTTCATGGCTTCAAAGTCAATGAAAGGTTGACCTTGTTATAAAAATTAAAAAGAAACAACAAATTACAAATATTTCCTTTTCCTATCTCCAACCAAATCCCTTGCAACCATTATATTGACCATTGGAATCAAAACAACTTCAAATGAACCAAAAACCATGTCAAATCATATCATTTTTTTGCAATCTTTGTTAATATGCCTATGCTTTGCCACTTTAATGATATGTAAATCATGGAAAATTATGTCTAATGAATAGTATGGATGTTCAGAAATCTAATTTAAACTATCAACTATTATAGTGTTGAGTTTAACACTACTATAGATATGTGGTTTTAAGCTAGTTTTTTTTACTAATTTTAGTTATATTTTTTATCACGTTAAACAATGGAAAAAATTGGTTGTAATCATAATAAGGTGAAAGCACACTAGGGTGGTTAAGTTTTGACAGATTAAAAACTCTTTTCAAAGTCCTTTTCTAGTGTAGTTGAAAACTGGTTTAAAATATGAATTTTTAGATTTTATTGAAAATATCATTTTTTCCATTTCCAATTTCAAGTCAAGACATATAAAAAATATCACAATTTTTTTTTTGTTTTCCATAATTTTTTTTAAATGTTTAAAAAGGATTTTAAAAAATTACAACTTTTGGGATTTTGAAAAGTCCATAACATAATAAATTAAAATCACATTCCATTCATTCAATGGATCCTTAGTTTCCTAAACATAATTCATTTAATATCCCAAAGTTTCAAACACATAAGACTAACACATTGTAAGATAAAAGTCCATATCCATGAGTTTTACAAGGTGTGACAAAATTTATTGCCAAGATTCAAAAGTCCATTATTTATTCAATATTTATGATTTCAATGTTTTTTTGCATTTTTAAATTGCCAACTTTATTAGCATTACATATGTGAATTCCTTTCTTGATATTTCAATGAAAATATTAATGTTTTATATTTAAGTTTCAAAGAGATGGAGGAAAAACTACAAGTGCAACACCTAAAAAAAGATTGTGTAGTGTGCTTTCACCCAACAAACCAGTCATTTTTTACACAAATTTGACTAAAAATATATTACCAACATGACGAAACATGCTTGTCCAAAATGAGTAAAATGATTAAGGCTATTAGTTGACATGGCATTATTAATTTGATTTTAAGTTAAAAGTTATATTATTTATATGCATATATAATGACATTATAAAACTTTAATATTTTTGAACTATAGATGAATCTAAAATGCTACCACCCTTGATTTGTGATTCAATGTTAGAAAAAAAAACTTTTTTTTTGGGCTAACATTATTGACCAATTATGTAAGTTGACATCATAGGCCTTTGAATCCTTAAACTTGGGATTTTTTAAAGTGATGAATGCTCTGAGTAAGTTTTGAACCCACAACTTTTTTAGCCACACTCCAAGGCTTTAACCATTAAGCCATCACCTCACGTGATGACAAAAAATGACATCACAAAATATATAAACACATATTTTTTGAACAAAAAAATGATTTTTTATATCATTATTTGATTTAATTGATTTAATAAGTTTATTATTACACTAAACTTTGATATTTTTTAATTCAAAAATATTTGTAAATCATAATTATTCTAAATATTCATTAATTAAAAAATTCAAATGCATTGTTTGAAATTTTGAATTGAATTATATATTCAAATATTATTTAAACACATCTAATTTATTAACTTTCATGAAACTTTGTGATTTTTTTCCATTTCAAGATTGAGAACAAATAAGATGGTTTTAAATATTTATTTTAAAAATTCATGTGTAACATCTAAAATATAATTATTTAAATAAAACATTTACTTTCACAATTACATTGAACTTTTTAATTTTTTTAGTTTCAAAACATGAACAATTAATTAAATCGCTTAATTTTTAAAATCATATATGATGAATGCTCCAAGTAAGATTCAAAAATGTATTAAATCTTTGATTGAATTATAATCTACAACTATTTAGGTAAAATTAATTTATTATCATAATCATATTGAACTTTGTGATTCCTTTCAATTTCGAAATGTTTTCAATATTTGTTTCAAATTCAAGCAATGTTTTTTTTGCTTGGGTTAAAAATTTTGCATATAATTATTTGGGTACATTTGGTTTCTTTAGTTTCATCATTGACTTCAAGTTTATAATATTTTTAATCCAAATTTTCAGACATTTCATTAATTTACATATTTTGATTTATGCCACATATTTATTTTAAAATCATGTTTTAACCAAATATCTATAAAATATCGTAACAAAAAATATTCACTTTTGAAATTATGGCATCAAAATTTGTATGCCTTCAATCTTGTATCAATTTTTGTAATAAAAGTAAAAGAATTGAATTCAATGTTACAATTTTTTGTAATAACAATGAATTTTAATAAAATTTTATTTATTTTTAATTCTAAAATTTAAATGAGATGTAAATTAGTCTTATTTTATTTTTTAATCAATTGAAAGAAGTTACTTTATTTTATTGTTCCATTTTACTCATGTCATTTGATCATAAATAAATAAATAGATGGTTTAATTTGGGGCTAATTTAATTTGGACATATATATGCATTCAATTTATTCATCACAAATTCAAATTGAATCATGAAATTTGAATAATTCAAGATTAGCATGTACATTTTTTTAATTATTGTGATTTATTTTCTATAATCTTGATAGAAGGATAAAAAATAAATTTATATTCCATTTTTTCATTACTGTTTTTTTCAAATTTTCTCCTTGTAAATTATTTATTTATTTGAATAATTATGATTAATAATTGAAATCATGATAACTATATCTTTTGTCATTTTTTTGTAATGAAGTTTTGAAAACCAAAACATGATTTTTTTTTCTATTTTATTAATACCATGTCATTGAAAATAACATTATAATCATGTTAGTTAAATTAGTCAACATAGACAAATCCACATGGAGACCCACATTTACCACATGTGCAACATATTGTTTAATTTGATTATAATGCTAGATTTTTTAGTCATAACGGACATTGTTACTTTTAATTTTAGTCATGATGGACACATTTAGTCACTTTAGACTACTAGTGTATTCTAGATATTGACTATATAATAATTTTAGACATGATGCTACGCTAGTAGCATAAAAACCATGTTTTTGTAGTAGTGTAAGGCCTTCAAACTTGAGTAGGTGCAATGTCAAACAATTGTACTTTGTTAAATGGCCCCTTGATTTCATAATACAAATTCTTTCATTTTTTTGGTAGTAATAAAGGATTATAAAACACACCTAAAAAAAAAATTCAAAATTGAAGGTCTATTTGAAGTTGATGAATCCTTTGCAATATGTAAATGTGGTGCAATGCATATGGTGTCTAATGCAAGTTTTTTATTTTACTATAAAAATCCAAGCATGAAATCCTAAACATATTTTTGCATGATTTGATTTTTAATCAAACATACCACAAAATTTAATATTTGTTTTCAAAAGAACCTTGGTCCAAAAATGATTATCACACAATTAATTAAGAGGTTCCAATAAAACCCAAGCTAGTTGTGACCAGTTTGCAACAAATCCCAATCTAAAATTCAATGTGAGACTAATTAATTGAGTTTAATTAAGACCTATTTTGAGTCACCAACAAAGGAGGTAACAAAGTTCATTTGTCAAGTTTGTGAATGTTAGGACAAGTTTCATTTCTTTTCATTTGTCATGTCTAGAACCTTAAAAGGACATCATCACCATCCATTGCAATCCAATGGCCGAAGAAATTCAATTTCAAAGTTTGTATTTCTTTCATGATCATTGTGGTGTGTGCATTGGAGTGTTAGGAGTGACCCGTGTGTTCTCAATGTTTTTTTGTATGCCATTTGTTAAACTATGCACATCATTGACATGTTCAAGAGTGAATGTTTGGGCAAGAGTGAGCATGGTGCACTAAAATATCCTTTTGCCTCAAAACAAACTATGCCAATAACAAACATGTGTTCCAAAGAAAGAACTCAGTACTCAAGGAATGGCACACTCCAACAACTTGAACTTTATCTAATAGCCCTCCCTAAAATGTATTTTGATCATTTTGGTCAATGTTTGACCTCAAGTTATTTTTCATAATTAGCATGTCTATAAGGAACAACAAGTACCTTGAAACCTACAACATTCAAACATCGTTTCATTAGAAGATGGGAGGAGCTAGCAAAATTGAACAACAATATGAAACTTCTAAGCATCAAATCATGAAAGTAAACTGAAAAAACAAAAGTTGAAAGGTATGTATATTCTTCTATTTTAGGACCTTTGCATTATGCATATGTATAATGAGTGCATTCATAATTGGGGTACTACAATAGGAACCATGACACCCATTTGTCATGTGTCCTGAGTCTTGAGGCAATGACTTAGCAAAATGAATGTTTTAAAATGCTAAACTATGAAAGGAAGATATGTATGTTCAAACTTTCAACCAATAAATGTTATAATGAATGATTCAAATAAACAAATTTTGAATTTCATGTTCAACTATAAACCAAAAAGGAATGCAATCCACTACTTGGACATTCCAAAATGACATACTCTATTTTGGAACTTGCTAAAACCTTATTAAATACATAAAATAATGTCATGTTTTTGCACCCACGTCTCTTATACTTCTTTCCAAATCTTTGGAATGTAAATTTATAATTAACAAAATTAATTTGATCTCAAGTCTTGTTAGGCAATTGGAGGGTAGATGTAAATCATAGTGGTCCACTTTTTGTGTTTTTATGGATTTTCTACAAAGTTGCACTCTATTCAAATGCCACAAATGCATTGTAAAATCATCAATTTAACAAAAACATATATGGATTAAGATTGCCAACTTGAATAAGAATATTTATTGAAGGGTGAAAGTCAATAAACATACACTAATCATATAATAATAAATTTTTAAAATGGACATATGGACTATAATCTAGGTTCTACATTACCATTCAAATGCATTTTTCATTATGATTTCATCTTAATAATTTTTATAGGTAACCATGAAATAATCATTTCCTTGCTTCACAAAATTTCGTCATGAAAACAAAACAAAATTACATAATTAGAAGCCTACTCACCAAATTGTCAGGTTGTCACCTAAACAATTGTAAAATACTTGCTATTCATTTTGAAAGTCATGGAAGAGGACCATGGTGAAAGGTGTTAGGAATTTTTGTTGCAAATTAAGCTTTAAATATAGGTAATTCAAATTCATTTGAAACCACAAACCAAGCCAGTCCCCAACTTTCAACACATGCACCCTTGTGAACAGGGAATGAAAAAAATTTGCCCACCCACAATGTTAAATTTCACACAAGCTTACCTACATTCCTCCCATATGAATATTCTACCTCCTTTTGCACATCAAATTGCTTTTCATTCACAACCTCCATGTAGAAAATTCCTATAACTAAATGTGCATGTATTACAAAAGCTTTGCATTGCATTTCCAAAACTTGTGTTGGAGCTCCACACATGAAGGAATGCAAGGTTAAGTGGTAAGTTCACCTTCAACCCCAATTTTGTGAAGATTTGGATTTGTCCACTAATGTTTTGTCAAGTGTAATTTTGCATGCCCATTTTTTACATTAAGCCTTCTTTTTGCCATAATTGGTTAATTCACTACCCAATTATGACAACTTTGTGGATAACTTTAATGACCCATCTACAATTGACCACAAAATGTCATGTTACTTCTAAACCAATGGCACTTTGGTTGTTGATAATGAAAATAGTTATGTAATAAGTTAACATCCTCTATTGATTATATTATAATTTTTCAAGCATCATGATTTGACATTTAATGTGAAACCACATACTAATGTGCTTTGATAAAATGACTATCAATGTTTTTTTTGGCAAATTTGTGTTGTAGCCAAAATGGTGATGATCTATAAAAGGATTTAGCCAAACTTGACTACAAGCTAAATATGAAAATAGAAATTTAAAAACATCTTTTTATATTCTTGGTTACCTATTTTAACCATGTGTATAAATTTGGTGATTTAAAAAAAAAAATTGGTGGAATTTTGGATATTGAAAATGTAAACAAACATGATTTTAACACTTTTAATTTTTCAATGTAAAATTTTGACTATATATGGGTCAAAGCATGGTTGGGTTCCCCTTTTGAAACACTAAGGACTCACTTTTAGGACACTCAAGTTCACCTTTTTTCATTTTTCTTATGACCTATCTTAAATTTTCCGTTTTATTTTCATGTCGAATGAAATAATTTTGTTTCAAATTTTATATAGGCATCTAAAATATCTATTTTTTTCACTTATGAAACTAAGGAATAATAAAATTTATCCAATGTGGGCCATGTTTTATCAATGGTTCAAAAATTTCAAAAATATTCATTTTTTCAAACTTTTTAAATTGCAATAGGGCATTGATTTTTGTGACATTCATACATTTTATGTATATTAGTATGTAAGGTGTTTGTGGTAAGAATCTTGAGCCAAAAATATTTGTTTAGACATTTTTTATGAATCCTTGAACTTTTTTTTCTCAGGAGACAAAATCTTGAATTTTTTCCAAGACTTAATAAGAATTTTGAAAATTGTTCAAATTTGACATGCTATGTATATAATAATATTTTAATAATGTATCTATTCATGAAGAAAATCCAACTTTCAATATGAATGTGCCATTAAGTTACAAAAACATGTTTTAAGTGAGTGGGCCCACTACATATAAAAGAAGATGATCCTTTTTGGTACCCCATCCATGCTCTAACCCATATAACCAGCCAAAGAAAAAAGTTGATCACTATATTTTTCACTTGAACAAGCAAAAGGAACATAATATGTATTATGGATGGAACTTATTATTTGATGATACCATTCTAGTCATGATTGGTAACCAACACACATCAATTTAAAATTGTGTAAATTTATGTGATATCCACTTAAATACAATCACCAGCACATGTCCTTATTTTGGTGAAGCCTATGGCGTTGAGCTTTTACCTTACACATAAAACACTTGGAGAAATTTCTTAATGTCTTGGGAGGGCACCTTACAGTTGTGAATAACTCTCTAAAGAAATGGAAGGATCTTATGCCTACTCTTTTAGAGTGGAAGGGATGTTCCATCTACTTATAGGCAAAATATCCCTTCTTGCTTATCCATTGGAACTCCTTGCTCCAAGGGAGTCATTTGGCATAAAGCACACAAGCAAATTCTTTTATTAATTTTAGGGTTTAAACCCTAAACCCTAAATTCTTTTATTAATTTTTTTTTCTTGGGTATTGGTAATGTTGAGTATATCATGAACAAAAAAATTAAAACGATGGTAGGCTTTATGAAAAATGCAATGGGTTTCATAAAGCCTCATGGGTTTTTACACTCTGGAATAGAGCCACTAGTTACACCAGGAAATTTGACCAATTGCTTTGGGTATAGGGAGGGTAGGGTGAGAGGGAATTTATTTATTTGAAGGCACAGGAAATGAGGGCAGTAGCCCAAGTTCCCTATGCTTGAAAACAATCAAACTTCTGTCGGCCCTACCCTTCCTCTCGCCTAAAGCCCCCTTAGTTTTGTGTCTGTGTTTTTTTTACGCTCCCCTGCCCGAATTTCCCACCGTACCTTTTGAAATCTGTAAGCTACAATATGACCCATCAACTGTACATTACGGATATCCGAAGGTTCAATTCTCTTTTTCAGCTTTTAATATTCATATTCTTTGTGTGGTTGTTGTCTTTGAGCCTCAGGAGATCTGCTTTGTGGCAATTGTTTAATGTAAGTACACAAAGCTGAAAGAAGTCGAAAAGTTAGAAAGAGACGAAAAGAAAAATCTAGCTAGAATTTATGTAGGTGAAGGTTGTGTATATTAGGACCTCTGGAATTTTTGGCCTGTTCCCTCTGCCTATGAGCCTTGGGACGAGACCTCAAATCTGGAAGTTCCCAGTGACAAAACCTTAATCCTATACAAAAAAACTGACCTAATTCTAGGTCTAAATATTAGGAATTAGGAATGGACCTGTTGTGTGGACCTTACGAATTTGTGAGATGCCTACCAGTTCACATGAAAGTTCTATGCAAGGATGTACTCTTAGAGCATCTCCACCGGTGCACTGGAAACTGCCATGCACGCCACTTTTGGATGAAGTAATATACCGTAGTGGTGTGAAAGTGGGTGCAGGTACACCAGATTGTTGCCAGATACTGGGGTTTCAGGAGACACGGGAAAACAAAAAACACTGCTGCTATGCTAGTTGGGTGTTTGCATTTGCTGCCCACACACTTACTGCTACTGATTGGTTGGCCGCACTAATTGGTCCACGTGTGATCTTTACATGATTCCTCAGTGTAAAATGTTGACTATTTACAGGTTGTGGGTGGGGAGGGAAAAACTTTTAACACAAAATTTAGATGTGAAAACATGGCGTGCAGGCCATTTTCCGGTGAACCGCTGGAGATTCTCTTACCCACAAAAGATAAAATTAGGTCAGGTTTTTATGTGTAGGGTGCCACGGGCACTATTGAATTAAGGGCCACAAGGTGGAGCACAAGCATGCCCAATTTTGGTAATGCCACAGGCCGAGGGCATTACACAATGTAAAATTTGACACATCATTTTTAATTTATTTTTATTGTGATACGAGCCAGGAACCTACAGGCTATCACGGGAAAACAAATTTTAAATGTAACATGGGTATTTTGAATTGCCCACTCACTTCTAACTCATGATTATGTCATATAAGGGGTCCTAAATTTACACAACCACAAATTGCGGAGGCTTTTAGGGGGAGTAAAGGCAATGAATGACGGATAATTGACCCCATATTGGTAGTTTGGGATATGTAGATGTGACATATTGTACACGTTTGAAAAGTTTTCGATGAGTAGGACAAAAATTGTCAACGTTTGCACACTTTTGGATAGATGCATTTGCCCCGTCAAGATACTTTCATCTTGCCACGTGTGGACACATGTCCTTGGACCTTGACACTCCTAAATTTAAATTTAAGGTGTCAAGATTTGTCACAATTTATGTGAACTTTTGAACTATCTAATTCTAACATGTAGTGGAAAAGGTACATTACCTGCTGCCTTTTAATACCATGAATCAGTTTCACACACACAAAAGGACAAGGAAAACCCAGGGTTTTTTTAAGCTTTTGCATTTTTAGTTCAGATGGTTATTATACATGTACTATACAAATATATGTGGCTAAGGTTAAAATTTTAAGGTTGGACAAATATGTTAATATGATAAATCTGGCTACAGCATAATAAAATTAAATAGTTCGAACCTGAAAAATTTGTCCAATTTTTAGGAGCTTTTGTTGGCTACATTCATCCAAATTACACAAATTTTTTATCAAAGGTCCCTTACATTGAATAGCCTCCATGCTACATAAATAAAAAAAACCTAAAGAAAAATTGTAACTCGTAAGTGGTTCCTTAGATTTAGCATTGGAGTTGTCAACCATCCATAGAGTTACAATGTGCCATGACAACCAAAAATACTCAAAACACATCAATACACAATGCTTGGCAGTGCCATGTATCCATGAAAGGTTGCAACTCACAATTAGTGCTAATTAAACTATGATTGTGAAGTGATTGCTAGTGATGAAAAATGCGAATTTTAGTGGCAATGTTAGCGATGAAATATGAATGTGTGTATGAGGGCTAGCAATCCTCATTGTAGTGGAAGCAAGTTAGGGATAAACCTCAATGTTTGCAGTCTAGATGTAACCACCTTGCAACATATGAAAAATCTTATTATTTTTACTTGCCTACAGACTTCATCTATCAAATAGTATAAAAGCTAACATTGCCAGTCACCATTTGGTTTTTAGGCTAATATTTTGTACTTACACCTTTCATTTTACAATAGGTCCTTAGCTAGGCATAGATTTCTATAGCAATTCGACGAATTTTTAACTTACTATATTTAACTTGCACCCCGCATTGATGGTACTCCTTACAAAGCATAAGGTGCCTCCTGAGTCCTCACCTCGAAGAGGCAATCTTACATAACTTAAGGTAACCTCCTGTAACACTGAAAGAACTTGGGGATTTAAAAAAAAGGGTAGTTAAGGTCGGTTATCTGGCATAACATTGCATGGTCCGGTAGGAAACTCACAAGATCCTGCTTGGACTACTTCAAGGAATGTAATTTTAATGTAAATTCTAGAAAGAACAGAAACCACACAAGAAGTGGATTGAAAAAATCTAGTTTCTTTACAGAGGGGAAGGGTCTAAAGATAAACCCCCTTTTCATGCATTAAACAAGGTGTGTTATATACAGTGGCCCTGTCATTAATTTAATATCAACAATTGATATTGTATGATAAATTGAGAGAATTTTTTAAAAAATCTATTTTAATGTATATCATCATGTTGTTTTAAAAGAAAAATTGCATGATTTATTTTTTCATTTGTTAACATCACATTAGTTGTATCGAACCCAAAAGGAATCTCACATTAAATAATGACATGTTCTAGGAAGTTATTTAAACATTTAAAAAATTGTTACCAAACCAAAACTATTAGGGAAATGTTGCAACGTGATTTTCATTTAAAAATATATAATGACTTTTTTCTCTGAAAAAAAAGTATCAAATATATTCCTTTTTCATATTTACTTTTCAAACAAAAAAGAAGAAGATTCGCCATGACATTTGTATTTGACCGTTTTCAATCACATCGTCACATTTTGCAAGAATTACATGAATTTTTGAGTATAATGGGTGCCATAACCTTGTTTAGAAAAAAGTAATTTCGTATTTAATTTTGTCGGTTATGGATATGGATTGGTGACAAAGTCACTTGCGGTTGGGTGCACCTTTGAGGAGGTGGCAGTAAAAACAAAATGTCAAAAGATGAATATGAATCTTTTAACAACCAAATTAGGATGAATCATCTCACCTACTTTCTGGGGGGGGAAAATCCCTTAAGCTACTATACTCTAACGATTCTCAACACAATTTACAAGGCTGGCCCAACAACAAACAGCCAAGCAACTCAAAAGTGATTCCACACAGTCAAAATGAGAAACCATTGGGTAATGTCAAATCTCACTACATGTGAGGAGCTCGATTTTACCTTTTCTCAAAAAAAATAAAATTTACTATTGTATATATATATTTTATATTTTATATTTTATTATTCTTGGAATCACCCACCCATAGTTTTATATTCCTATGTTGTAAAAGTTCTGGGTATAAAGAACTCACGATGTCATAAGTGCTAATGTCATAATACCTTATAAAAAAGCATAGGCCAATAACTAGCGTTACGGTGTCTTAGAAGTGGTCACCAAAATAAAACTAAAAAGCCGCCATAGTTACCACAACACAACAAAACTTAAAACAATTATTTACAAGCTTGAATGTTTTGATGGCGGGCAAGCAGCGAGACTAAAATAGCAGCCACGAATTAAATGCGCCACTAGTTCCACACCGCTGCATGAAAAAATGCCCAATTAAAAAGTGTTTCCTCCATATAAAAAATAATTGTACCCCAATTATTATAAACCTTCTATGGTGCATTCACTCTTGGTGTTAAGGACTCTAGTATTAATTCCCCTAACACTTTTTGAGAAAAAAGGATATTTTCGCCAGAAATTTGAGACAGTATCGCCATTTAGTGATTTTTTGCCAAAAAAGAAGAAGACAGGTGTCAATGTGGCATTGTGCATACTTGTAGTTAGTTGGGCAATTGCTCTACAAAAAAAAACACATGTTTACATTCTATTGTAGGAAAAATAATTCAACATTTTTGTTATGTTGCAAGGTGTTGAATTCAAGCATGGCATCACATTGGTGCAGTAGCAATTATTTACCAGTAGTCTCCTTCCAAGGACCATATTGTAATTTTTGTCATTATACCAAAACATGTCCTCACTTTATTATGTATTTCACTTGTATTATGTCCAAAATTTATTCTCTCTCTCTCTCTCTCTATATATATATAGAGAGAGAGAATAAATTATGAGTGGAATGTGTAATGGAATGGGAATATGTTTTGTAACAATGTTTTTTTTTATAATGAAAACCTCAAGTCAACCTATGATAGAATCATGCAGGCGCCATGTA